>Ga0163163_10000494_pt1 | contig 35512 bp, 32 predicted proteins | sample S65metaG_FD_119766 | JGI IMG/M metagenome (GOLD analysis project Ga0163163, IMG submission 119766) | Switchgrass rhizosphere microbial communities from Kellogg Biological Station, Michigan, USA - S6-5 metaG | ecosystem: Host-associated > Plants > Roots > Rhizosphere > Soil | place: USA... | reverse complement strand
TGAACTCTGAACTTTGAACTATTTTTGCCCTATGTCCCACAACCACGATCATCATCACCACCACAACGTTGTGACAAGCGCAGTGAACAAAGCGTTCATTGTTGGGATCGCGCTTAATTTCCTGTTCGTGATCATTGAAGTGGTTGCCGGCCTTTATGTTCACTCACTCTCACTGTTGAGCGATGCCGGACATAACCTGGCAGATGTAGGTTCACTGGCCTTAAGTCTCCTCGCCTTCCGGCTCCTGAAAGTGAAGCCAACTGAGCGATATACCTATGGCTTCAGAAAGACTTCTATTCTTACCGCGCTTTTCAACGCAGTGATTTTATTGGTGTCAATCGGTGCGATTGCATACGAAGCAATACATCGCTTTTTTAATCCGGAACCCGTCCCGGGTACAACCATTGCGATTGTGGCTGCAGCGGGCATCTTTGTGAATGGTTTGACAGCAACACTTTTTCTACGCGAGAAAGACAAGGATCTAAATATCAAAAGTGCTTACCTGCATTTGTTGTCAGATGCGCTTGTGTCACTGGGATTGGTGGTTGCGGGCATCGTGATTTACTACACGCACTGGTATTGGCTGGATCCGGTATTGAGTGTTGTGATCGCGGCGGTGATCTTAATCAGTACCTGGGGACTGTTGCGCGACAGTCTGCGACTTTCCCTGGACGGTGTGCCTTCTGAAATTGATATTCGAAAAATAAAAGAGCTGGCGCTTGGTGTGAACGGCGTGCTGGGCATTCATCATATTCATGTTTGGGCCATCAGTACCACACAAAATGCGCTCACGGCGCACGTCATCATTGATGAGCAAAAAAGTATGCAGGAAGTTGATGAAATCAAGCATCGCCTGAAACACAAGCTGGAGCATGAACATATTCAGCATATCACTTTGGAAACTGAAACGCAGGATGCCGATTGTTTGGAGCCCGACTGCGATTAACATTGCTTTTCACCGCCAACAGCCAACCGCCCACCAACAACCAATTGCCGTTTATACAGCTGAATAGCATTTTCCAATCCAAGATAAATTGCATCAGAGATAAGTGCATGACCGATGGATACTTCGTCGAGTCCATTGATCTCCTGCGCAAAATAGGCGAGGTTTTGTAGGTCGAGGTCGTGGCCGGCGTTTAGGCCGAGGCCCAACTCAGTTGCTCGCTTTGCAGCCGCGATATAAGGTTGGATGGCTTTTTCTTTTCCCGCCCCGTATTTTTTTGCATAGCCTTCGGTGTACAATTCAATGCGATTGGTGCCGGTGGCTGCCGCTCCTTCAACCATGGCCGGATCCGGGTCTACAAAAATTGAAACGCGGATTCCTGCTTTTTGAAAAACAGCGATGGTTTCGACCAGGTATTGTTTGTGTTTGATTGTATCCCAGCCGTGGTCAGAAGTGATTTGTCCTTCTGCGTCCGGCACCAGGGTCACCTGGTGCGGCTTATTTTCCAATACCAGGTCGATGAATTTTTGCTCGCGAGGATTGCCTTCGATGTTAAATTCGGCAGTGATGATTTTCCTGATTTCGCGTACATCATTATAGCGGATATGTCGTTCGTCCGGGCGGGGGTGAACAGTCACACCATCTGCGCCGAATCTTTGAACATCAATTGCAGCTTTCACAACGTCTGGGTTGTTCCCCCCACGGCTGTTGCGCAGGGTAGCAATTTTATTAATGTTTACACTAAGCTTGGTCATGGTGTAAAGATAGTTGCCAAAATCTTTATCCAAAATCCACAATCCAAAATCCACAATCCAGAAAAAAAACCCCAGCCATGAATGGCCAGGGTTTATTTATTCACCTTTAAAAAAAGACTAATTAATAACGGTAATGTTCAGGTTTGAACGGACCGTTTTTGGGAATGCCCAAATAATCTGCCTGCTCGTTCGTCAGTTCATCCAGCTCAACGCTGATCTTCTTCAAATGCAAACGAGCAACCTTTTCGTCAAGATGCTTGGGCAATACATATACCTTATTCTCGTACTTATCATGATTAACCCACAGTTCAATCTGTGCCAATGTCTGATTCGAGAAAGAGTTACTCATTACGAATGAAGGATGCCCTGTTGCGCAACCCAGGTTTACCAGGCGGCCTTCAGCCAACACAATCACATCTTTGCCGTCGATATTGTACAAGTCAACCTGCGGCTTGATGGTATCCTTCGTTTTGCCATAACTCTTATTCAGCCATGCCATATCGATTTCGATATCGAAGTGACCGATATTACATACGATCGCCTTGTCCTTCATTGCGCGGAAATGTTTTTCCGTGATGAGATCGCGGCAACCTGAAGCTGTAACGATGATATCTGCTTCCTTTACTGCATCAATCATTTTCTTCACTTCAAAACCATCCATTGCAGCCTGCAATGCGCAGATTGGATCTATTTCGGTAACGATTACGCGGCAACCTGCGCCCTTGAGCGAAGCTGCAGAACCTTTGCCCACATCACCGTAGCCACCCACAACTGCAACCTTTCCCGCAAGCATGAGGTCGGTAGCACGACGAATAGCGTCTACCAGTGATTCTTTACAGCCGTATTTGTTGTCGAATTTTGATTTAGTCACTGAGTCGTTCACATTGATGGCAGGAACCGGTAGCGTACCTTTTTCCATGCGCTCATACAAGCGATGAACACCAGTAGTGGTCTCTTCAGAAAGACCCTTGATGTTCTGAATCAGTTCAGGATATTTGTCGAAAACCATATTGGTGAGATCGCCACCATCATCCAGAATCATATTCAGGGGACGATCGGCACTGCCAAAGAACAGGGTTTGTTCAATGCACCAATCTGCTTCTTCAAGCGACTGGCCCTTCCAGGCATAAACGCCGATACCGGCGGCGGCAATGGCTGCAGCGGCATGGTCCTGGGTAGAAAAAATATTGCAGGAACTCCACTTTACCTCGGCGCCTAATGCAACCAGGGTTTCTATCAAAACGGCGGTTTGAATGGTCATATGCAAACAGCCAGCGACACGAGCACCTTTCAAAGGCTTTTTGGCGCCAAATTCTTCGCGAATGGCCATCAATCCTGGCATCTCTGCTTCTGCAAGCCTGATTTCCTTACGGCCCCATTCAGCGAGGCTCATATCCTTTACCTTGTAGGGTAGGGAAAAATCGATCTTTGATTTGGTCAGCGTACTCATATATTCAATACTTTTTAATTAATGCGCAAAGATAATATGTTGGCGACTTCTATCATAATTTTTGTTAACGCGGAAGCCCGATAATTTGTAGCTTGGCGAACAATCTAAAGACCTGTTTTTCATGAAAAATTTCGCCCTCCCCATCATCATTTCAATTGCAGCCATTGCCTGTTTCTGGATCGCGGCAAATGCGGTTACCTACAAATTCAGAAATGCAGAGACCATTACAGTAACCGGGCTGGCAGAAAAAGATTTCTCAAGTGATCAAATTGCATGGAGCGCCACCTACTCAAGAAAGTCGATGGACCTTAAGAGCGCATACGCTTTATTGAAGGCCGATGAGAGCAGTGTGAAAAATTACCTGCACCAAAAAGGCGTGACCGACAGCGAAATGGTTTTTAACTCGATCGACATCAACAAGGAATTTTCGAACCGCTTCGACGCAAATGGTCGGGAAATTGGTTCCGAGTTTACCGGGTATAACCTGACGCAGGTGGTAAACGTTGAATCGAAAGACATTCCTAAAATTGAAAAGCTTTCCCGCGAAATTACTGAGCTGATCCAGGGCGGCATTGAATTGAACTCCTCATCACCTTCATACTACTACTCCCGACTTTCGGAACTGAAGATTGATCTGCTGGCCAAAGCCAGTGCAGATGCAAAACTGCGCGCCGAGACCATTGCGAAAAATTCCGGCAGTTCGCTGGGAGGGATCAAGAAGGCGACCATGGGCGTATTTCAGATCACAGGACAGAACAGCAATGAAGATTACAGTTCAGGTGGTGTGTTCAATACAAGTGCAAAAAATAAGACGGCTTCTATTACGATGAAGATCGAATTTGCTGTTAAGTAAAAATTTAAAATTCAAAAGCTTGCCTGCCGTAGCCTCGGCGAAGGCAGGTCAAAACTCAAATCGGTTTTCTCAGTACGTAATCGTTCATGAAATACCCGTTGCCTATGTCAATATCTTCTTCCCTGATAACTTCGAAAGCAAGTTTCTCGTAAAATGATTTTGCAGGGTTGTGGCGATTTACGTTTACTTCAAGTTGTGTGACTCCGGATTTCTTAACATCAGCTACAATATATTCCACTAATTTTTTGCCTATGCCCTTGCCCTGGGTCTGTGGGAGGCAATAGAGTTTGTGCACTTTAACAACAGCCGGTTCATCTGGCAGTGGCGAATAGGATGCAAAGGCGATAGGTTCCTGGTTTTCGTATGCAAAGATGAATTGATGGCCTGATTTGCTGATCTGTTGCTTTAAGCTCTCGGCGCTATATATCATGTTCAACATGTAATCGATCTGCTCGGTCGTGAGAATAGAAGCGTAAGTCTGCGGCCAAACCTGGAAAGTCAGTTCCCTGATCAGCGGGATAGATTCATCACCTCTTTTTTGAATCTCGAACATATTTCAGTGCTGCGAAATTGTTAATGCATTGCAAGATCAGTATATCTTTCCGCTTTTTTGGTTGAAAACATTAAATTCATCATTATTTATGAGGAGGGCAATCGCGCTATTCAGCTTCTTTTTTGCGTTGATGTTTCAATTGCAAGCCCAGGAATTTGGCGGCAACCCTCCGGCCATTAAATGGAGCCAGATTCAGATCCCCGCAGGCCGGATCATATTTCCGCAAAACCTGAGGCAACAGGGAGAACGTGTTGCAGCCATCGTAGACCACCTGAATCGTGATACCACTTCATCCATCGGCTCAACACGGAAGAAAATCAATATTGTCTTACAAAACCAAACCACCATCACAAATGGCTATGTGGCTTTGGCGCCATGGCGAAGCGAATTCCTGCTGACACCCGCGCAGAGTGGTTTTGAACTTGGTACGCTGAATTCAACCGATAATCTTGCTGTTCACGAATACAGGCACGTATTGCAATATTCGAATTACCGCAAAGGACTTTCAAAACTGTTGTACTATGTTTCTGGAGAAAGCGGACAGGCATTGGCGAATGCAGCAGCCATCCCTAATTGGTTCTTTGAAGGCGATGCCGTGTTTAACGAAACGGCGATGAGTGAGCAGGGCAGGGGTCGACTTCCTTTCTTCTTTAATGGGTACAAATCACTTTGGCAGGGGGCCAGGAATTATTCTTATATGAAATTGCGAAACGGCTCGCTGAAAAATTATGTACCCGATCATTACCCGTTGGGCTACATGCTAGTGGGCTATGGCAGGATGAAATATGGGGCCGATTTCTGGGAAAAGGTAACTGATGATGCGGCGAGATTTGATGGATTGTTCTATCCTTTCCAAAAGGCCGTAAAGAGATACAGCGGTTTGAAGTTTGCAGATTTTGTTAATGAGTCACTGGCCTGGTATAAAAAAGATGTTGCGCATTATACGGCAGAAAAATTCATTACGCCAACGCAAAAGAACAACGTTGTTGACTATCTCTATCCTTATTCGATTGGAAAGGATTCTTTGGTTGTGCTCAGGAAGTCTTACAAACAAATTCCAGGATGGTATGTGCTGAGTCATGGCACTGAGCAGAGATTGTACACCAAAGCCATATCGATTGATGATTACTACAGTTATAAAAATGGCAGGATTGTTTACACCGCCTATGAGCCCGACGCAAGGTGGGGCTGGAAGGACCATGGTATTGTAAGAATCCTGGATTTACAAACCGGGATAGACCGAAGGATTGGATCTCCTGGAAAATATTTTTCTCCTGATATCAGCGAAGATGGGAAAAGTATTGTAGCGGTTGTATACGACCCTTCCCAGGAGTGCAGCCTTCAAATTCTGGACGCTTCAACCGGTGTTGTACAATCAGTGGTACCCAACCCGCAACATTTGTATTATTCTCATCCTAAATTTTTCAAAGTAGATCGAATCGTCACTTCCGTGAGAAAAAGAGATGGCAGCAATGCCATGGCTTTCGTGGATTTGAAATCAGGAGAGGTCGAACCCATCAACAATTTCGGCTATGATGTGTCGGATTTTCCCACCGTGAAAGGAGATACGATACTTTTTAGCAAATCGCAGGGAAATGATGACATCTTAATGCTTTTCGATACGCGCAGTGGCAAACTGTTGAAATCATCGGCAGCATATACTGGTAAGTATTTCGCGGATCTTTCCGATGGTCGACTCACCTGGTCTTCGTTTACGGCCGACGGTTATCGGCTTGCGCAATCGGGTTTGGATTCCCAGGGTTGGACGGAATATCAGGAACCGGCGCAAACGGAGTCGTCACTATATATCGCAAATACGGTTTTGCAACAGGGAGGATCCATACTTGGCAAGTTGCCCGCGGGAAACTTTGAAGTCAAAAAGTATCCGAAGTTCGGCCACCCCTTTAATTTCCACAGCTGGCTGCCTTACTACGACAATCCAGAGTGGAGCCTTACATTTTACGGACAAAATATTCTGAACACCTTTCAGTCGAGTTTATCCTATACGTATAATGAGAATGAGGCTAGCCATGCCGTTGGATTTTCCGGTGCTTATGCTGCATGGTATCCCTGGATCACCGGTGGCGTTTCAGAAACCTTTCATCGCAGTTTCACCGACACGATCAGCCAGGTAAATTGGAATGAAGGCAATGCCAGTCTGGGATTGCTGTTGCCTTTGAATTTCACGCGCGGAAAATTTTACAAATACCTAACGCTTAGTGGCAGTGTAAATGGGTTGAACCAACAATTTACCACAGGTAAAGACAGGTATGAAAATCTGCAATTTCTTTACCTGCAATATGCCCTGAGCTTTAGCGCGCAAATTCAACAGGCGGTACAAAACATCTTCCCGCGTTTCGCCTATTCGTTTAGGTTACAGAACAGGCAGGCAATTAATACGCTAACTGCGCAGCAATTCCTGACCACGGCCAGCCTCTATTTGCCGGGTGTTGCGCGCACGCATAGCCTGGTGCTCACTGGCGCTTACCAGGAGCGCGATACAGCGCAACAACATTTCTTCACAAATGATTTTCCATTTTCGCGCGGATACAATGCCGTGGATGCACCGAGGATGTGGCGCTGGGGCGTGAATTATCATTTCCCGTTATTTTACCCCGACTGGGGATTTGGACAGATTGTTTATTTTTTGCGCGTGCGGGCAAACGTGTTTTATGATGATGGTGCTGCAAAAAGTCTTCGTACGGGTCATGTATTCAAGTTCAGGAGCACCGGCGCTGAAATTTACTTTGATACAAAATGGTGGAACCAGCAGCCGCTTAGCTTCGGTGTGAGGTATAGCCATTTGCTGGATGAAAATATTGCCGGAGGAGCCGGGAAGAATGTGGTTGAGATTATACTACCTGCCATACCGCTTCGCTAGTTCAGAGTTCAGAGTTCAGAGTTGTACTTTTTATTTCGCTCAACTCTGAACTCTGAACTTTGAACTATGAACTATAAATCCATTCCCAAACCTCCCCGTCTTCGGGGTCATTCACGATACCCCGTAATTTGAAATTATTCTTCCTTAGAACTTTCGTACTGAAATTTTCTTCTGCCAAAGTCCTGGCGGTGATGGTCACAGTTGGATCTGTTTTTTGCGCTAGCAACACAAGCTCTCTACAAATCCTTGCGCCTATCCCTTTGTTTTGATATTGGAGGAATACGCCGTAGGCAATTTCCACCTGGTTATTTATGGGCTTGCCTTTGTAAGCCACTGCTGCTACCAGTTCATTGTCGATGCTCACATAATAACTGATCCACGGTGGTTGAAATCCAACGCGCTTATAAAATTCAATCGTCATCATGTAGCTGTCACGGCAGTCAGGATGCAATGAAAATTCCGGATTTTCATCCGCATGCTCCCTGATAGGAAGGAGGGTTATGGGAGATGAAAGTGTCATTTTGTCGCAGTAATGCGCACCTGAAGATAGTTAAAGTTTAGCCTTTCCTTTACAATGCCCGTGGGCTGAAATGCCTGTATTGGCAATGGTTTAAGCTGATTATACAAACAACATAACCTTCACATTTCTTTGACTAAACTTTCACAAGATTTTGCACTCTATTAGCATATTTCTTGACGTACATATCTATATCAATTAAAGTAAAATCTGAAGTATATGAAAAAAATGACCTTAGGATGGATGGCCACTTTGGCCTTCACTGTAATCTTTCTCTGGGGTTGTTCGTCTGCCGTTCACATTGAGAAGGATGAAACCGCGAATTTCAAACGCTATCACACGTTCGCATGGATCAAAGATGATCAAAAGGAACAAAAGATCAACAGCATTGTTGAGCAAAGTCTGCAGAGCGCTGTCAATAAAGAACTGGAAAAGGCGGGATGGCGGGAAACCAAAAATAATCCCGACGTTTTGCTGAGCTACGACGTGTTGGTTGAAAAGACGTTGAAGGACCAATCGAATCCGGTTTATTCACAGCCGTACACCAGGCTTTATTTTAACCCCTACACACGGCGCTATGGTACCATTTATTTCCCGTCACAGTTCATGGGTTATGACAATAACCAATATGAAGCCAGGGAAGGAACACTTACCATCAGTATGATGGATACGCATACCGATAAAACCGTTTGGCAGGGTTGGACCACTGATGAACTTAGTGGTGGCAGGATGACCAGCAAGGATGTTCAGAGCAGCGTGAAATCTATTTTCAGAAAATTTGATACGGCGCAACGCTAGACTAGTTCAGAGTTCAGAGTTGAACCGATCAATTTCTCACGTTATTATAGGTTGCTGAATGAAAAGGTCGCCATTGGGGCGACCTTTTTTTTAAGCTGGTAAAATGTTGTTGTTTAACCTGAAGAAATTTTCAGGATCATATTTCTTTTTAATCATCGCGAGTTTTTCATAATTCGAACCGTATGCATTTCTCACCCTGTCATTGCCGTCGTCACCATCCAGGTGGTTTACGTAGACTCCGCGGGAGAGTGGTTCAATTTCCTTCCAGAATTTGCGGGTCCAGCTTACATTCTTTTCATCATCGGCTGCGTCAGTCCACTGGCTGATGATATCTCCACCCCACAAATCGCCGCGGTGCGGGAAAGCCGTGCTTTCAAGCGGCAGCGTCGCCCCCGCTCCCCTGTGATGAAAGAGTAAAAAAGGCGTGTATGGCGATGGCCTGGCTTCCAGGTTTTTCATCACGATGTCGATCAACTCGTCTGTGAGGTTTTCAAAATTGCCCGATTTCCAATAGCGCCTCAATCCCCAGGGAGCGGCTTCGTCAAGGATACTCTGCAGGCTCGTGTATGGCATTTCTGAAACCATGTCTGCGAGCGGTGTACCAAATTTGCGCAATGGATCCAACCAACGGTCAGCCTCTTCGAGCGGCCCCATCCATGCGGGTAAAATCATGGCCACGGGATGGCCATCGGGGGTAACGATGAAACCAGAATAACTCATCAATTCATCTGGCGCGTTTCGTACATGCTCTCTGAAAAACCTGAACATATCTTTAGCAGATTCCATGGGATGCAAAATCATGCCTGCCTTTACCGTAGTTTCTACTTTGTGTAGTTTAAATAAGAAGGAAGTAACCACACCAAAATTGCCGCCGCCACCGCGGATGGCCCAATACAAATCCGGATAATTATCTGCATTTACCGTCACAATTTCTCCATTTGCAAGTACCATTTCTGCTTCAAGCAAATTGTCACCGGTTGTGCCGTGCTTGCTCATGAGCCAGCCGACGCCACCCCCCAATGTAAGACCGGCAACTCCAGTATCTGAAACCGTGCCGCCATTGGTAGCCAAACCATGTTCAATCGTCGCCTTGTCTAATTCCTTCCAAATCACGCCAGGCTCAACACGCGCGGTTAATGCCAGCAAATCAATTTGAATCGATTTCATGGGTGACAGATCAATCATGATCCCGCCCTCAGTAACAGCATTACCCGCCACATTATGTCCTCCACCACGAACAGAAACCTGAAGCTGATTGGCACGTGCAAATTTGATGGCGGCTACAACGTCATTCTTGTCGGTGCATTGCAGGATCAGTTGCGGCTTCTTATTGATCATACTGTTCCAAACCACACGAGCCTTCTCGTAGGGTTCATCTGACGGCAGTAAAATTCTTCCCTTAAACGAATTGCGTAAATCGCTGAGCGATGCGTCGACGCCAACGGAGCTCGTTGACGTGACTTTTTCTGGGTTGTTCATAAATCGAATTGTATGTTTGAAAATTTAGTGTTCCAAACCAGGTTTCAATTCAAATCACGAATCAATTAATCCGGAGAGCATTAATTGGAGGGAAGCAAAATTCGGAAGTGCTTTCTTAATAAAATGTTATAGCACTGTTATTGGTGTTAAGCCGTAACCATTTCGGTACGTTCTCTTTTCAGAGGTTGCCATTCCCAATAGGTCAGGCTGCGCCACAACCATTCCAGCGGACCGAAGCGGAAAAATTGCAGCCAGACTATGCTGAATACCATTTCGAATGCCCAAACAGCAATTACAACATAGTAGAGCTCGTAACGTTGCAGCTTGCCATAATAACCAAGACCGTAGCCATAGAAAAATAGTCCGCAAATCAGGCTTTGCAAAAGGTAATTGGTAAAGGCCATCTGGCCCATTTTCGAGAAAGGAATCAGCAGCCATTTGAACCAACCCGAATTCCATAGAAGGATAATCAGGCTCATATGACCAAGCGTTGTGCCCATTCGGTGCAGCTGGTACAGGCTGACCGGAATGGTTTTGTTCATCCAAAAATTAAAATAGTTGAAGTTCGCAGCGAGCACCTGGTTCTTTTGCATGATGCCCCACCCTATCCCGAACGCATAACCGATAACCATCATGATCAGGTAGAAGGTGTTTGATTTTTGTCCGGTAAGAATGCCTGTTTTATAAAGGAAAATGCCCAGCAGCATGAAGATGATGATGTCATAAAACATGCCTCCGTGAAATTTTACAGTTTCAAGAAGTGTTGTCCATTTCCCGTTGGCGCGCCAAACGCTGGCATAGTTACCACGGAATTCCTGGGTTTCTTTATTGCCTTTGTCCAGGTTTTTTTTGGGATCGTGATCATCCTGGTATCCCTTCCATTTTTCCAGGTCGGCTTTTTGTTCTTCAGTAAGTGTTTGCTTATTTGCCTCGAGTTGCATGGCCGCCATTCCTTTGGAGCGGGTCTCAAAGGCAGATCGTTTCTGAACCCATGAATGCAGCATGCTGATGAAAACGAAGAATATAACCAATCCCATGACCAACCTGGGTTTTGCAACACGGAAGGGAAAGAGAAAAAAACCCACAATGGCATAGTGATAAAGAATATCGCCTGCCCAGTTCAGTACGTAGCCGTTGATGAGTCCGAAAACCAGCAGCCAAATGAGTCGGCGTATGTAAAGATCTGCGGGTCGAAGCCCCTGGTTGAGTTTTTCGAGTCTTGAAATGAATAGCATCGCGCCCGCACCGAAAAGACAAGAGAATAAGCCTCGCATAGATCCTTCCAGTATGAATTGCACAATGAACCAGGTGCGCATGTTCAGCGCTTGTCCGAGTTCGTTACGAACGCGTGGATCATCAACAAAGTGACCCGACATACCGAAGTAAGGGATATTCATCAGCAGGATGCCGCAGATGGCAATACCGCGGATAGCGTCGAGAAGAACGATTCTGCTTTTCTTGTCTGTGGGCTTAAAGCTCAATGAAGCCGAGCCCTGGAAGGCATAGATTTCGGCAGTAGACATGGTTGTTGATTTTGGGGCGGGCAGGAGATGTAGAAGGTAGGGGGTTTTTTTGAGAGATGCAAGGGGGGTCAACGGTCAACGAACAACGGTCAACATGACAACTACTACTTTACCTTGAAAGAAATCTGATTCACCATCATCTTCTTCCCATTCTTCAACCGAACCATGATATTGAAGAGGAGCAATTCGTCGCCAGGCTTGATATTGTCTTTTACACTTTCACGCCAGAGCTCTGACATCTTATTTTCATCACTATATTCCTGGCTGCGGAAATCGTTGGTAGTTTTCTTTTCCCCTGAAGCCTCGTCTTCGTAACTGCTGGTAAAACGATAGCCGACTGTAAAGCGTGCCACGGGGTAGCTAAGGCCTTTTTCGTCTTTCACGACCAGTCCGGAATCGATGATACGCTTGATTTCGCCGACGGGCATGTCGCCACCTTTTGAACCGGCAAGGAAAGCCTGGAACTTGGGAGCCGGCTTGCCGGTTTGGGAGAATCCTGTGATTGTAAGGAAACCGAACAGCGATAAGATGAGTAGGTTCTTCATGTATTTACCAACGAATTTGGCTGGTTAAAAGTATGTTAGTGGTCAACGGTCAACAATATTTGCCAAACTCTCCTCCAGCGTCCTGATCTTCACCTCGGCATCAGCCTTTTTTCTTCTTTCCAATTCCACCACTTCGGGCTTGGCATTTTGGACGAAGCGTTCATTACCGAGCTTTTTTTCAACAGAAATCAGGAATCCCCGCAGGTATTCAAGTTCCTTTACCAGCTCTTCCTTTTGCGCCCCGGCATCAACCGGTTTGGCTGATTCAATATAAAACTTGTCTTTTCCAATGACCGTGGTGATGGTTTGTGCAGGCGCCTGGCTTGCAAATTCAACTTCCGACGCATTCACCTGCTTTCCTAAAATGGAGTTGATGGACAGAAATAGGTCGGGCGATTTCGTTTCGATATATAATTTGATTTCGTCTTTCGGCTTGATCTGCGATTTGTTCCGCATATCCCTGATACCACTGATAGCATCTTTCAAAAGTTGTCCCTGCTTCAGCAAACTGCCTTCGCTCATTTCCACGGATGCATATTGACGCACACAAAGATCGCCATCGCGCGACTGTAGCGAATGATACATTTCTTCCGTGATGAATGGCATGAAAGGATGCAACAGGTGCAGCAGTTCGGTGAAGAATGCCAGTGTTTTGTGGAAGACATGTTCGTCAATGGCCTGGCCGAAAGGTGGCTTTACCCACTCCAGGTACCAACTGCAGAAATCATCCCATATCAAAGAGTAAATCGTCTTGAGCGCTTCACTGAGCCTGAACTGGGTGAACATTTCATCCAGCTCAAACTTCACGTAATTCAATCTTTGCTCAAACCATTGTACAGCAAAATTTTCTTCTTTTGAATTTGAATTGTTGTCTGCGCGCGCTTCCCACATTTTCACGAGCTTAAGCGCATTCCACAATTTGTTGTTGAAATTTCTTCCCTGCTCCAATGCAGCTTCATCAAAGAGGAGGTCGTTTCCTGCAGGCGCGGCAATCAGAATACCAAATCGAACAGCGTCAGCGCCGTACTTACCGATCAACTCCAGCAAGTCTGGAGAGTTACCCAGGCTCTTGCTCATCTTTCTACCTAATTTATCGCGCACCATCCCCGTGAAATACACGTGCTCGAATGGACGACGATTTTCGAAATGCATGCCTGCCATTACCATCCTGGCCACCCAGAAGAAAATGATATCCTGTCCGGTTACCAGCACTGAAGTGGGATAGTAATATTTAAAATCTTCGTTACCGGGGTTGGTAACGCCTTTGAAAACCTGGATGGGCCAAAGCCATGAGCTGAACCATGTGTCCAGCACATCTTCATCCTGTTTCAGATCGTCTGCAGATACTGATGATTTACTTTGCTTCTTATAAATTTCAAACGCCGCAGTCTTCGTCTCGGCTACAATGCAGGTGCCGTCTGGCGAATACCAGGCAGGTATTTGCTGTCCCCACCACAACTGGCGACTGATACACCAGTCCTTCACATTTTCGAGCCAGTATTTATACGTGGCCAGAAATTTTTCACCGGGATGAATCGTTACCTCACCGTCAAGCACAGCCGAAAGCGCGGGCCCCGCCAGTTCCTTCATTTTCACAAACCATTGTGTAGAGATACGTGGCTCAACAACGGCACCTGAGCGCTGACTATAGCCAAGCCGACTCGCATATTCTTCTTCCCTTATCAGGAAGCCTTTTTCCTTCAGTTCTGCAACGATTTTTTTTCTGGCCACAAAGCGGTCTTCACCAATGTAAATCTGTGCTGCCTCGCTAAGCGTGCCGTCTTCGTTTAAAGTATCAACGACTTCAAGGTTATGCTTCAGTCCGAGGTTATAGTCATTGATATCGTGTGCTGGCGTCACCTTCAATGCGCCGGTACCGAATGTTGGATCCACATACTCGTCAAATATGATCCTGATCTTCCTGTTGATGAGTGGTACGAAAGCAAAGCGACCATTCAGGTGTTTGAATCGTTCATCATTCGGATTCACGCAGATGGCGGTGTCGCCCATGATGGTCTCCGGCCGCTGAGTAGCGATCGTTATAAATTCTTTCGTTGGTTCTCCCGATGCATTAGCCAGCGGATAATTCAGGTAATAAAGTTTGGCAGGTGCGTCTTTATATTCCACTTCTTCATCGCTCAACGCAGTTTTCGCAGCAGGATCCCAGTTGATCATTCGCGCGCCGCGATAAATTAATCCTTCATTGTAGAGGGATACAAAAACCTTCATCACGGCAGCATAGTAATCTTCATCCATGGTGAAGGCCACGCGCGACCAATCTACGCTGCAACCCAGGCGGTCGATCTGGTTGTAGATGATGCCGCCGTATTTTTCCTTCCAGTCGTATGCGTGTTTCAAAAATTCAGCGCGGGTCAGGCTGTTTTTTTCGATCCCTTTTTCCTTCAGCATGGCTACTACTTTTGCCTCAGTGGCAATCGAAGCGTGGTCGCTGCCGGGAACCCAGCAGGCATTGTAGCCGCTCATGCGTGCCCTTCTCACTAATATATCCTGAACAGTTTCATTGAGGGTATGCCCCATGTGCAACACGCCCGTCACGTTGGGCGGAGGTATCACAACAGTAAAGGGCCTTCGCGAATCTGGTGTGCTGGAGAAATGTCCTTTCTCCCGCCAAAGGCGTGTCCATTTTTCTTCGATCGATGCGGGTGTATAATTTTTGCTCAATGAATCCATTCTGTCCCGGTCTTTTTCGGTTGGCAAAGGTACAAAATCTAGCCCAGCAGAGATGCCCGAAATGTTTTAATTTACTGATGTAATCGAAGTTTTATGACCTTGGACACGTCCAGAATATATCGGACCTGCTTAATCGCTGCGCTTTTGCTGATGGAGATCCTTCCCTGTTTTGGACAACAGGTCAGGAAGCCAGACAGCCTGCGCGAGCGTTCCGATACTTTGAATGAGGCTGACTCCCTCTCAAGACCGGACTCGGTTCGAAGGCGACCGGTTTTGCCCAAATTTAAAACTTCAGATACTTCTGTTGGGCATCTTATTCAGCGCATTGAAAACGTAACCCTTCTTTTAAATGAATACAACGGCATCTTAAAACGGGGGTTCGACACCGTTAGCATATCTGATCAACTTCCAGATATAGAGCAGGACATTCGGCTGACCAGGGAAAATATAAATGCTTATGGCAGGAGAATGAACCTTCGAAACCTGAATGTGACCAGGATAATGCTTACCGAAATTCAGCGTAAGTTGAAAATCTGGCAGGGACAATTGTTTTCTTACAGCACACAGCTGAACAGCATGAACGCTTCGATGCAGGAAATGCGAACCGATTCTGCCTGGCGTAACCTGCCCGATGACTCCACACTGAAATCATTGTATGTTCAACAAATCAGGGACCTCGCCCGCAAATGGAGAAGAGCAGATAGCGTGAACAGAATGGGCCTGGTGAATATCGGTGTTCTGCAATCAAGGGTGGCGATGAGATTTATTGACGTGGCAGAACTGTATGACGATGTCAATTTCCGGATCAAGAATTTCGGGCGCGAGATGTTCCAAAAGGACGACGACTACATTTGGTCGATAGGACCTTCGCGCTATCCTAATGATTTTGGATATGTGGTGCAACGATCATTTACGCGTGGTAAATCTATCCTGAGCATTTATTTCATATCAAATATTGGGACGAGTCTCTTAATCATTTTGATCGGCCTCGGATTTTACATGTGGGTGCTACATAGCGTCAAAAAGATCAGGAGAGAACAAAAAGATGCAGACCAGACCCTGGCTGACGCAGACTTCCTACCTCGTTTTCCAATACTTTCAAGTGCAGTGCTGGCAATCGTATTAGGTAATTTTCTCTATCAATATCCGCCGGCTGCATACACTACAATGCTTGGAATTCTGCTATTCTTTTTTATCACCGATTTGCTTTGGTTCAGATGGCCGCAGGTCCTCCATCGTTATTGGATTGCCGCGGGAATACTTTACCTGTTAAACAGTTTCTTTAACCTGCTCATTGAAAATACTTTCCTTGAAAGGATATTCATTTTTACGTTGGCGGGAATGGCCATTGTTGTAGGAATGGGATTACTCAGTAAGCTGAAAACCGGCGTGATTAAGTATTCGAGGATTTCGAGGGTGATGGTCATCGTCTTTAACATCGGCAACCTCCTTTCATTACTTGCAAATATGAGTGGCAGGTTTGCACTTGCGAAGCTCTTGTGCACCAGTTCTATCTTCACCCTTTTTCTTGCCATCGGCTTGTTGCTGGTGGTAGAAATTGTGATGGATGCCATTTATCTTCAGTCAGAAGCTTACAGGCAAACCAGTCAGTTCGTTTATCATTTCAACTTTAAAGAAGTAAAAGAAAAAATCAGGAATTGGTTACTATTGGGTGCAGCCATTTTTTGGTTCATCGGCTTTTCGAAAGGGCTAAGTTTCTATGATTATTTCTATGATGGGATTTATGAGTTCTTCACAAAAACGCGAAAGATTGGTAATTCAGGGTTCAGCTTTGGCAGTGTCGCGATATTTCTGATCGTGATCTGGGTTGCCACCCTGCTCTCGGAATTACTCTCTTACCTGTTTGGTAATAAGTCGCAGAGTGGTGTTGCAAAAAAAACCAGGTTTGGCAATATGATGTTGCTGGTGAGAATCGGAATTGTTTCGGGTGGCATCTTACTTGCTTTCGCGGCTTCAGGAATACCATTGGATAAGCTTGCAATTATTATCGGTGCACTTGGTGTGGGTATTGGATTTGGATTGCAGAATATCGTCAACAACCTGGTTTCGGGAATCATCCTTGCGTTCGAGAAACCCGTGCAAATCGGGGATGTGATTGAAGTAGGACCACATTCGGGAACAGTGAAAGAAATCGGTTTCAGGGCGAGTAAAATCACTACCGCAGATGGAGCTGAAGTGGTAGTGCCGAATGGCGATTTGATTTCGCAGCACGTTACGAACTGGACTATGACCAATAATTATCGGCGGGTGGAGGTGGCCGTAGGTGTAGCCTATGGTTCGGATCTTACTATGTGCAAGGAAGCCATTGCGAAAGCAGTTTACAAAAAAGACAATATTCTTTCGCTTCCCGAGCCGCTCATTCTTGTGAATGAACTGGCTGGAAGTGCTATCATCATCAAAGTTTTCTTTTGGGCAAACGATATCGGGACCTGGGTTATCACAAGGAGCCAGGTGCTTGATGAAGTTTATACAAATCTCATCAATGCTGGTATAAGCATACCATTCCCGCAACAGGATTTGCACATCAAATCTGTTGACGATGAAGTTTTAACTGCGCTGAAAAGTGATGGAAGGGTAGCAGCTGATGGAGAGAGTGTGTAACGCTTTCAAAGGGAAAGGGAAAAGTACAGCACTCGGATGATCAGGTCAACCGGCCAGCTTCAGCGATCTTAACGTTGTGATGGCCTTACCAGGCGAAATAAGTAACGCAAGCAATTACAGCATACATCGCGATAACGATCAATGCAATCTTTACTGTGTCGCCTACGTGCAGGGAATTGAACAGTTTCATACCGAAAAAGTTTAAAGTGAACCAATTAGGGGATTGGATAACTGTCTTTCAGGGCAGGAATTGATTCGATCTTAGTGACTCTTCGTAGGTTCTGGTACAGATTGGTCTTTCCGGTCTTTTGGAGTGTGTCCAGGCTAGATTAGTTATAGACATCGTAAAGATAGTTAGCAGTGGCGATTCTTGCAACAGTATTTTTGCCCAGTTTTTTGCGGTTTTTCCCCCAATAATGTGCGTTGAATTTGCTAATTTTATTAGCTTCGCAATCTCTTCCCCTTGCAATTTGCAGTTGTTGATATTGAAACAACGGGCGGCTATGCCGCTGCCAACGGCATTACCGAGATTTCGATATATGTACATGATGGTCAACAGATTATAGATCATTATGAGACCCTTGTAAACCCAAACCAGTCCATCCCCACCTATATCCAGGCACTTACCGGTATTACTGATGAAATGGTTAGTAACGCGCCTTCATTCGAAGACGTAGCCGAAAGAATTGCAGCCATCCTGGAAAACCGTGTTTTCGTTGCGCACAACGTGAACTTCGATTATTCATTTGTCAAGCATCAACTATCGCTGTCGGGTTATGAGCTGGGTGAAAAGAAACTATGTACGGTGCGGCTCAGCAGAAAGGTGATGCCCGGACTAAGATCCTACAGCCTTGGCAAGCTTTGCCAGGAATTGGGAATTGAAATATTTGACCGACACCGTGCCGGTGGAGACGCGCGGGCAACGGTTACGGTACTGGAACACATGATCCGCAATGGCGGCATGCAGGTGATCCAGCAATTTCTCAAAAAGAGTTCTGGCGAACAGTTTCTGCCACTGAATCTTGCAAAAGAAGAAATCGAAGTCTTGCCGCACACGCCCGGCGTGTATTATTTCCACGACGAGAAAGGCAAGATCATTTATGTAGGCAAGGCGAGAGATATTCGTCGACGCGTGGTAAGCCATTTCTCGCATAACGGTGCCGGGTTGCAGCGGCAGGAGTTCATGCGCAATATTTATCACATTACCTATCAGTCATGCGCAACCGAACTAATGGCTTTCATCCTCGAGTGCGTGGAAATCAAAAAATACTGGCCGAAGTATAACAGGAGCCTGAAAAAATTTGACCAGGCATACGGACTTTATCTCTTCGAAGACCAGCGCGGCTACCTGCGACTTGCACTCGAGAAGATCAGGAAGCATCTCAAACCTATCTACACTTTCAACCTGATATGGGAAGGACAGCGAATGTTGCGCAGGCTGGTAAATGAATATGGACTTTGTCCGAAGTTATGTTTCATGCAATCGCAGGACCAGCCCTGTGAAGGTGTGAGGCTCAGTACCTGCACCGGCGCCTGTGAGCAGGCAGAATCTTCTGCAGATTATAACAATCGCGTGATGGCAGCGGTTGAGGAATTGTCGAAACAACTACCCAGTTTCGCCGTCATTGACCAGGGTAAGATTTTGGAAGAGAAGAGTTGCCTGCTGATTGAAAGGGGAAGATTCGTGGGCATGGGTTACCTGCCCCAGGATGCGAACATTGACCAGATTGATGCATTGAAATCCTATCTCACCCTGTATCCCGAAAATGATTATGTAAGAGGGATGATCTATCAGTTTGTGGAGAGGTATCCTTCGAAGAAGGTGGATCTTCGATTAATTGAGAAGCAGGTTGATTAGGTTGATTAGGTTAATTGCCTGCCTGCCTGCCTGCCGGCAGGCGGGGGTTGATTCGTGATCAACGAAAAAACACCGTCCTAACCCCCTTCTCCGTCTGATATGCTTCATGAATTTCACGCGCAGCGGCCAGTCCTTCTTCGCCTTTGCAGATCATGCAAACCGTTCCACCACTTCCGCCGCCGGTGATCCTCGCTCCATAAATAAAAGGGTTTGAACTAACAGCCATGGCCAGGCGATCAGTGGCGTCGCTGCCCAGTCCGCAATCGCCATAACTTTTATGGGAACCATTCATCAATTCGCCCAGCTGCCCAAGCTCGTTTTCAAATTCGTCCGTCTCGTGGCCCATGGATTTCAAAATCGCTGCGAATCGCGTCACCCGGTCATTTTCATATACCGGATGTGATGCTGGCTTCCGTACTGCATAAATCACAGCAGGGTTTACTTCCGTCACCGAATCAATGGTAGTGCCATATTGGTCCAGGAAGGCCTGTCCCGAAATCTTCTCAGGCAGGTGCACGAGATATTTTTTCTCGAAATCAGGTACTTTAATATTCGTCAAAAAACCTTCGTAAGGCAGGTCGGTCCAATTCCCGGATTTTCTCGCGGCCTCCAGTTTTTCTGCGGTTATACCTTCCCGTTGGGCAATGATGGAATAACCCATGAATGCCGCAGTTCTTACATCACCATAGGATGCGCCTCCCACCGCATGCCGAATGCCGCTATCAATACCAATAAAATGAACACCGGATGGAATGCGAATGGGAGCGTTGACAAGATCGGGCTGACAAAGGATAGGCAACAGATGACCTGGTTCACCAAAGTAAGAAGAAAGTTGGTCCATGAGTCCACAAGGTGCACCCACCACCAGGTTCTCCACTTTTTGCGCCAGGACTGGCAGCTCGGTGCCACTAAAGTTTATATCGAATGCCTGTTGCAAAGCCTTTAGGGTAGCGATTTCCAACGCCGCCGAAGACGAAACGCCCTTGCCTGCAGGCACACGGGAATCGATCAGGCAATCCATGCCTTTTTTGCCTGAAAACGCCTTTTCTTTTTCGAGTACCAATAGGCATCCCGCCACATAAGCTGCCCAATCTCCGCCGGGTAGTGATCTTAATTTTTGCCGCGCGAATGAATAGTCAACCTTTCCATTGTTTAATAACTCGCGGTAGTCAATTTCAAAAAAATCATTACCCACTTCTTCACTCAGCGTTTTTATTCTCAACAAATCATCATCGCGCAGCGCCAATGCCACGGTAGTATGTTCCTGGATGGGCATCTGCAACACCAGCGACCCGGAGTAATCCGCAATACCACCCATTACATCCATGCGGCCTGGCGCGTTGGCGAAATAGATCGGGCTCTTATTGCTTGAAAATATTTTGGAAAATTCTTCGCGCATGATCATGAAAGTTGTACGGATCGCAATTCCGCCGCCTTTTCTTCAGGGAGGGTATCTGCCATGAAGTTTCCGCCGCCAATTTCCGGACCCGCGGGAAATTTCTGGAGACCGGGCTGTCGCAAAGGCGGCAGGATCTGAATGTATAAATGATATTCTGGGTAATCTTTTCCATCAACAGGGGCCTGGTGAATATTCATCACGTAAGGAAAGCTCATGGAAAATAATTTATCGTAACGCTTCGTCACTTCCTGGAAAACCGACGCGAGTTGAAAAATCTCTTCGTCACTCATCGAATCCAGTGTAGCGTGTTTTTTCTTTGGGAAGATCATCACCTCGTAGGGATAGCGGGCGAAAAAAGGAATAAAGGCAATGGCGCCTTCATTTTCCGCGACGATCCTGGATTTCTCTTCGTGTTCCTTCCGGATGATATCCCGGAATATATTGCTGCCTGTTGCTTTTTTGTATTCGTTGGCTACTTCCATTTCGGTCTCAATAAAGCGAAACACAAAATCGGTCGCATAAATCTGGCAATGCGGATGCGGATTGGACACCCCGCAGATTTCGCCTTTATTTTCGAAAATGAGGACATGGTTTATTTCGGGATGCGCGGCAAATTCCTTCATCTGCTCGCGCCAGGCTTTAAATACGTCGGCAACTTTTTCAACATTCACTTCTGAGAGCGTGGTGTTGTGACGCTTGTCGTAGCACACCACGCGGGCAATACCCTTTGCGGCTGCTTTTTGATAAAGTGGATCATTGATTTCCTCTACCTCCGGCGCCTGCAATCCCACCACGGGATGATCGTTATCGAATATATAAACGCCTTCGTATTTAGGGTTCACTGCACCGTGCACGCGGGGATTGCCCGGGCAGAGATAACATGTGGGATCGTATTCGGGCGTATCTTTTTTGGAAAAATCTTTCAGTCCGGTATTCCAGGGTCGGCTGTTACGGTGCGCGGCGTATACCACCCATTCTTTCTTGAGCGGATTCCAGCGTTTCTCCCATTTTCCTTCAGTCATTTTTTTGAATTGCTTATCGGAGGAAGTTAAATCATTTTTTCAAATTACATTGCGGGCGAAAATGATAAATCGTATCCAACATGCTAACAATAGAAAATCAACTCGCATCAACTCTCCATCTCAAACCCCAACAGGTTGAAGCAGTAACCGCCTTATTCGCGGAAGGGGCAACGATTCCATTTATTGCGCGATACCGAAAAGATAAAACCGGTGGACTGGATGAAGTAATCATTCAGCAGATCAAAGACCAGCACGCTGCCATTACCGAATTCAGGGATAGAAAGGGCTTCATTGAAAAAACCATTACCGAGCAGGGCAAGATGACGGAAGCGCTGCAGCAGAAACTGGACAAGGCCCTGGTGTTGAGCGAACTTGAAGACCTTTATCTGCCATTCAAGCCAAAACGCAAAACCAAAGCGCAAACCGCGCGTGAAAATGGACTGGAACCATTGGCCCTCGACCTGCTTGCACAGAAAATTGAAGGTCTGACAGGTGCAGCAAAAAAATTCATCAATGAAAAATACGGCAACGAGGAAGAAGTGTTGCAGGGTGCAAGGGATATCATCGCTGAAATGATAAACGAGAATGCAGAGCTGAGGAATAAATTGAGAAGATTGTTTGAAAATGAATCGCTGGTGACGAGCAAACTGGTTGCCGGCAAAGAAACCGAGGCAGCCAAGTACCGTGACTATTTTGATTTTTCTGAACCCCTTAAAAAAATCCCCTCTCATCGCGCGCTTGCTATATTGCGCGGATTTGGCGAAGGATTCCTGAGGTCATCCATTGAACCGGAAGAGGAAACTGCCATTTACATCATCGATAAGATGTACATCAAAGGCATGGGCGCCAGCGCTGATCAACTGCGCAAGGCGATTAAGGATGCATATAAGCGCCTGCTTCAACCGAGCCTGGAAACGGAAATGCGCACGGCGTTAAAGCAGCGCGCCGACGAAGAAGCCATCCAGGTTTTCTCAGACAACCTAAGGCAATTATTATTAAGCTCACCATTGGGCGGCAAAAAAATTCTGGCCATCGATCCGGGCTATCGCACGGGATGCAAAGTAGTTTGCCTGGATGCGCAGGGAAGCCTGGTAAAAACAGATTTGATTTTTATTCACGAAGAAGGAAGGCTTGCGGAGGCTTCCAGCAGGATCAGAAAGGATATTGCTGCTTACAACATTGAGGCTTTTGCAATTGGCGATGGAACCGCGGGTAGGGAAACTGAACAGTTTATCAAAAAACTGGACACTGGATTGCCCATATTCCTGGTGAACGAAGATGGTGCGTCTGTTTATTCGGCATCTGAAATTGCAAGGGAGGAATTCCCCGACCAGGATATTACAGTACGCGGCGCCGTTAGTATCGGCAGGCGACTGATGGATCCGCTGGCGGAACTGGTGAAGATCGATCCACGCAGCATCGGTGTGGGTCAATACCAACACGACGTGAACCCATCCAGGCTAAAGGACAAACTTGATCAAACCGTAGTGAGCTGTGTGAACCTTGTGGGCGTGAATTTAAATACGGCGAGCAGGCATTTGTTGAGTTATGTGAGCGGGATTGGTCCGGGCCTGGCTGAAAATATTGTGAAATACAGGTCTGAGTCAGGCGGATTCAGGAACCGTGAGGAATTGAAGAAAGTTGCCAGGCTCGGGGGAAAGGCCTACGAACAGTGTGCAGGATTTTTGAGAATCAAAGCGTCCACCCAGCCGTTGGATGAAAGTGCGGTCCACCCGGAAGCCTATCCGCTGGTGGAGAAAATGGCAACTGACCTGGGCGTAGACATCAAACATCTGATCGGACAGGAAGATAAGATCAAACAGATCGATCCTAAGAAATATGTAAGCGAAAATTTTGGTGAGCTAACGATCAGGGATATTCTAAGTGAATTGCAAAAGCCGGGTCTCGATCCGAGGAGTGACGTGCAGCAGTTTGAGTTTGCAAATATTTTCAGCATCGACGACGTAAAAGTAGGAATGGTGGTGCCGGGTTCGGTCACAAATATCACGCGCTTTGGTGCATTTGTGGATATTGGGGTGAAGCAGGATGGACTGGTGCATATTTCAGAAATCGCGAATCATTATATCAGTGATCCGGGCGAAGCACTGAAATTGAATCAGAAAGTGAAGGTGAAAGTATTGGAAGTTGACAAAGAAAGAAAACGTATTTCACTTTCAATTAAACAGGCAGAAGAGGGTGGAGGGCAGCAGAGAAAACCCGCGCCGCAACAAAAACAAAAACCTCAACCCAAACCGCAGGGTGAAAAGAGTATGAGTGATGCATTGAGTGAGTTGAAGAAGAAGTTTGGGAAATAAGATGTCAATCAATTAAGCTCTTCAAATCCCCCATAAACCTGCTTCTCGGAATCATCTTCGCACCGAGGCTTTCAAGGTGTGAGGTATAAACCTGGCAGTCGATCATGCGCAAGCCTTCTTGCTTCAACACTTCCATGTACTTGATGAATGCGTATTTGCTGGCGTTGCTGCGCTTGTTGAACATGCTTTCGCCAAAAAAAACTTTACCCATCCGGATGCCATAGAGACCGCCGACCAATTCACCGTCCTGCCATACTTCTGCGCTGTGTGCGAATCCGGCTTTGTGAAAATCGATGTATGCTTTTTCAACATCGGGTGTAATCCATGTTCCCAATTGTCCTTCGCGGTACACTGTTTTGCAAGCCTTAATTACGCCGGGGAAATCGAGGTTTACCGAAAATTCGAATGTATTCTTTTTGATGAGCGTATGCATACTCCTGCTCACCTTTAATTCATTTGGATAAAGCACAAAGCGGGGATCGGGACTCCACCACATCGGGATCTTGTCTTCAAACCAGGGAAAAATTCCACTCCGGTATGCAAGTTCTAAACGTGCAAGTGAGAGATCACCGCCAACGGCCAGCAAGCCATCAGGCTCTGCCCATTCCACTGGTGGAAACACTAATTCATCGGTAAGCGCGAAGATGGACACGGGGAATTTAGTTAAGAGGCGAGCACTTCAATGGTTGCACCAATCCCTCTTTCAGTTATGGCATCACACATTGGCTTGAGTGTATCATAATCGCCGTGCTTCACGGCGTACTTGCCCTGGGTGTGAATGAGCATGGCGCATTGTTCAGCCTGTTCTACGGAATGACCGCATACTTCAACCAGTGTATCGATGACCCATTCAAATGTATTTACCTCGTCGTTCCAGACAATCAGACCCCAGGGTTGCGAGGTCAGCTCGAGGACATCTACCTCCGGCGTCTCTTTTGTATGCGTTCCTTTGTCGGGCATAGGCTCCAGGTATAGCGTAAATTTAATGTGTTTTACACCCAAAATTATGCCCGTATGGAACAATTTCTGCATGATATTTGTCTAAATAACGCTATTGCAAGGCAATATGTTATATCCGGGCCAGAAGTTTATAAACAACAGGCATGATCAGGCTACTGCGAAAAAGGAAGGTTGCTTCTTCAGAAACCCCCAAGGGTAGCGCGGTCGTTTTATCTATTAACAACAACAATAGGGGCCTCGATTTCCTTGTCGATCTTATCAGGCAGGTAAGGCCTTCGTCGTACCGAAACAGGGAAGAAGCCAACTTAAAATTCCAGGCACTGTTATACAGGTTGCAGCAGGACCGCGCAGTCTTATTCTCTTTACGCAGGGCCTTGCTGTCGCAATTTCATCGCACACAAATGGTTTCCGCACTCACTGAAAGTGGTGTGGTAAGCTCGAGAAGTTTCATACAGGAATTTCTGGGCAAGATTCGGCACAAATTCATTCCTCCTCAACGCAAGACAGATGATTTCCGCTATGTCATCGGCAGGATCTTTTATGTGAAAACGGACTACCTGTGGATTCAATCATTGGATCCTGAATTGTGGAAGCAATTCTTCGCTATTGTAGGGCTACAGGTAAACCTGGAAGACCCGCTCATAACAGAGCAATTGCAAAAGGCGATGTTGATTCTTTCATACCGTGTAACCAACCTTGGGCTCGAAAAAGAAATCCTGGATCATTATGATGATGCCGAAGATGCATTGCATCCCTTCTTTGAACAGAATAGGCTGGTAAATATATACCTGGAAAGAAATAAGTGGGATCCAGGTTCGCCGCAGGCCGCGATTATACTCAACAATGTCACGGAGATGCTCTACAACTGCAACCAGAGCCTGGAATGGATCAGGGAGCAGAATGCGTATCGGGGCACAAGCCTGGCGCAGACCTTTGTATTGGTGAGACTTTCGCAACAAATACAACGTATGCTGATTGTGCTGGATGCGCTTGATAAAAACAGCCATTTTGATTCAGACAGGTTCCTGATATTTTTCCAGGCCCTGGTTCGGAATGAAAACAGGTTGAATAGCTTGCGCGAGTTTTTGTCAGAGAACCTGGGCTATGTTGCGTATCAGATTGCCGAACACAAGGGAAAGAAAGGAGAGCAATACATATCAAATACGAAGTTAGAATATTGGAAACTATTCAGGAGTGCGCTGGGTGGTGGTTTCATTGTGTCATTTGTGGCGGTGTTTAAAAATTTGCTGGGATTGATAAAGACGACTCCGTTTTGGGCGGGTGTGATGTATGGTACAAACTATTCCGCGGGATTTGTGTTGATGGACCAAACGGGTTCAACATTGGCCACGAAGCAGCCGGCGTATACTGCGTCGGCGGTGGCTAGTTCGCTGGATATACAGAAGATGGGTGGCAAGCCGGATCTGAGGAACTTAGCCGTTACCGTTAGTAAGGTATCGAGGAGCCAGATTGCCTCGTTTGCCGGAAACCTATTGGTTGTATTCCCCTTGTCATATTTGTTGGCCTGGTCGTATCATGCGATGACGGGTTCGAAGATTGCAGATGGCGCCGCGGCTTTGAAATTGATGGCCGATCAGCATCCCTTTCATAGTCTTTCCCTGCTATACGCCTGCTTTACGGGTTTCTTTTTGTTCCTTAGTGGATTGATTGCGGGTTATGTACAGAATCATGTGGTATATGGAAATTTGCGGGAGCGGCTGAAGGTACATCCGCGCTTGCAGAATTTAAGTGAGAAGCGAATGAACAGGTTATTGAATTGGGTTGACAATGGCGCCGGTAATTTTGCAGGGAGTGTATCGCTCGGATTTTTTTTGGGTATGGCGGGTCCCATTGGAAAAATTTTCGCCATTCCGTTCGACATCCGGCATATTACCATTTCGGCAGCAAATACGGCCATTGGATTTTATGGACTGGATCACCAGGTGGCTTTGACATATTTGTTGACGGTGGTGATGGGTGTTTTGATGATTGGATTTTTAAATTTCCTGGTCAGTTTTTCGCTGGCATTTTTTGTGGCGGTCAAGTCACGCGGTATACGGCTGAGGGAGTATCCGGAATTTTTGGGAATCCTGTTCCGGTTTTTCGTGAAGCATCCCCTGGATTTTGTGAGGCCGCCGCGGGGTGAGAGGAAGGCGGAGGAGTTGGAGTGAGCGGTGGGGCGGTGGGACAGTGGACCAGTGGACCAGTGTACCAGTATCTTCAATACCTTAATATCGCAATACCGCAATACCCTAATACCCTAATACCCTAATACCCTAATACCTATTACCTTTAACCTTTCATCATTAACCTTCAACCTATATGACCAAAGTCACCGGCATCGGCGGAATATCTCTCAAAGCCAAAGATCCAAAAGCCCTATCGGCCTGGTATGATGAGCACTTGGGATTGTCCCTTGGAGAATATTCTTACATGAGTTTCAAATGGAATAATCCACATCATCCGACGGAGCCGGGGCAAACCGTCTTTGCATTTCACAAATCCGACACCAAGTATTTCAGTCCCTCCGAGAAGGATTTCATGATCAATTTTCGGGTGAACAATCTTGAAGAATTGTTGAAGGAGCTGAAGGCAAAGGGGGTGTGGGTGGATGAAAAAGTGGAGAGTGCAGACTATGGAAAATTCGGCTGGATCATGGACCCGGAGGGGAACAAGATTGAGCTGTGGGAGCCTGTGGATGATTGATTGAAAACTTTCAAAAAAACTTTGGGGGAAAAGGTTTAGCCCTTATCTTTGCACTCCTGTAAAAGGGAGCATAGCTCAGCTGGTTCAGAGCATCTGCCTTACAAGCAGAGGGTCCGCGGTTCGAACCCGTGTGCTCCCACATAAATTGAAAGGTTATCTCAAAAGGATGGCCTTTTTTCAATTACCGACGCATGAGGCCTTCTACGGTTTGCAGCCAAATCAGGCCTTGATCATGCAAATCATCTCTTTGTCGGATTTGTACCATTCGATGGCCGGGTTCTCTTTTGTTGGCATCTTGTCGCCCATCAATTTATGAAACGTGTCCTTGATGCACTCGATCTGGTCCCGCCAGTTGTGGACTGATTCCGATTTGTATTTTCCCTTTTCCACCGAGATAGATACAAGATGCTGGTCCTTTGCTTCGCCCGGCTTTGATTCTGGAGTCATGGCGTAGTAGGTAATACTGTTGTCTTTTTCGCACCAGCTGATTCCGTAGTAGTTCCGTTGTTCTCCGAATTTCTGGATAAGATCATGGAATACTTTATCAACGCCTTTAGGGAAGCCCTTCACTTGTTTGCCCATGAGGGTCATACGGTCCTGATTTATGATTTCCATGGTGTGTTGTTTTAGAATAAATTTAGAATACCAGCAATTGTAGTGCCGGGTGCGGTTGTGCCTGCGTGTTTCTTATGGCCTTTGCATTTTTGTGTCGACATTCGTACATTAGTTGACGTAAGTATTTTCCCTGCCGGTTGCTCACATGGAGATCTTAATCAAATCCTTATTATTACTTTTCCCCTCAACTTGCTTTGCTCAGGTCAAGATACTCAACACAAGTATAAGAATACCAGATTCCGCTGTAATATACTATCATGCCGAATGCAATATTGAAATTGTCGGTGAAACAAAACCATTAAAGCTTGCCGCCCGAACTTCGAAAGGTTAGACAGCGACAAATTTTTGTTGTCGCAAACGCAGATAGCTGAAATCAGAAAAATGCAGAAAGACGAGAAGATAGTCTTTGATAATGTCAAAGCTGTTGGTGCTAGCGGAAGGATTGTAACTCTAGAACCGTTTTATATCATAATTAGATAATCCGTGATGACAAAAGCTGATTTTGAAAACAAAAGCCTCGCTCTAATAATTCTCATTGGTTATATATTAAATATAGTATTCGGGTGGGGTGGAAGCTTATTTAATCCGGGTTCTGCGGAACAGACGCTTTTTTATCAATTTGGCAACGCCTTTGCCATTTCTGCTTCTGTAATGGCAGCCAGGTATACGGGACTACGAGGTCAGCAGGTTGCTGCGTCTGCATTTATTTTGTTAGGTATCACCCACGGAATTTCCCTGGCTGCATTAAGCACAACGGGCATAAATGCCGACAGGGAGGCAACCATGGCCATGCCAATGATTCCCGCATTGATTTTTATGTTTTGGTGCAATCTATTCCCAATGTGGCTGAGGGTTTTGTCGATAGCGCCAATTATTCTTTTTGCTTCGGTATTCGTGGTCATTCGTGCAAATGACTCCCTTTTAACATGGCTGTTATATTCAGCATATGCTGCCCTGCAAAGCCTGGAATTGATTTGGGGAATTTATCTTTATTTGGATTGGAAAAAATTGAACTTGCAAAAGCAAAGCAATTAGTATAAATGTCAACAGATACTTTCAAGATAACCATCCACATGGTCTCAAGCCTTGACGGCATCATTGCAAAAAAGGATAATAGTGTGTCGTGGTTTGAAACAACCGATCACTTCGAAAAAGGTGCTGATGAGCCAAACGCTGAAGCATTCCTAAAAACAATTGACTGTTATGTAATGGGTGTCCGAACTTATGAGCACGCGCTGGAACTTTCAAAGTCTTATGGATGGGCCTATGGAGAAATACCAACCATTGTGTTGACACATAGAATTCTGCCAAATACCAGATCAAACATTCAATTTTATGCAGGCGAGGTGACCAGACTGATTAATGAGGAACTTAAGCCTCGTTATAAAAATGTTTGGGTAGTCGGCGGAGCGATGCTTGCAAAAGAATTTATTCGCTTGAAATTGGCCGACGAAATCAGGATTACGATTTTGCCAATCATTTTGGGAGAAGGTTTGCCATTCTTTGACCGGGTAGGACTGGAACAGGCGCTTCATCTGAAAGACGTTTCAGCCTATAAAAACGGAATGGTGGAACTTCATTATGAAGTAAGAAAGTGATTGGCATTGCGCTCAGATCATTTTTCATGCAGACAGAGGCTGTTGCCATCGTTGTCCTTCAACCACGCAAATTTCCCCCATGGCGTGTTGTCAATCTTACCAACCTCAATTCCTTTCGATGTTAACTCCTTGACCTCCTCTTCAATGCTATCTGTTTCGCAAATAACGGCGTGAAAGCCTGCAAGTGAAATTGATGTATTGCTGTTGGGCAAACCCACCTGAATCCAGGCTTCACCATGCGGGTCCGTGGCTTCTACAAGCACTTGAAATCCCAGTTTCAAATAGAACTCCTTGGCTTTTTGTCGGTCGACAACGGGAAGCATGATAATTTCTACAGATTTCATAATAGATGCTTTATGTTAGAATACAAAATTACCCGACATTATGAGGATGAGGCTGGGTAAAAGCGACAATCTAGGCCGTCGATTGCGACAAAGCAAAGTATTTTGAAGCCACTGACCGACTCGTTGTCTTTTGGATACAGCAAAAATTATGCATCTTCGGCAGTAGTTTAGGGTTACATTAAGAGCAACTTCAATGAAGAAGGAAAAAGTCAGAATAGGTACCGAACGCATCGAATTTTTTAGCGATGCTGTAATCGCCATTATAATAACCCTGATGGTGTTGGAAATAAAGCTCCCCAAAATAGACGAAGACGCAACCTCAGCCCAAATTCTTCATCAACTTAGAGCAATACTGCCGAACATTTTCGCATTCACAATCAGCTTCATGGTGATGGGTGTTTATTGGGCAAATCATCATCAATTCTTTAAGGCAATTGAACACATGGATTGGAAATTACTTTGGTATAATCTGCATTTTCTCTTTTGGTGCTCGCTCATACCTTTAAGCACCTCACTATTGGCAGAGCATTATGACAAACCCGTAATTACGACCTTGTATGGAATTAACATGCTCGCGTCCTCTGGGGCCTTCGGTTTAATGCATAGACATGTTTCCAAAAGTGGATTGTTTATCTTACATCTTTCCCCAAAGATTCTCAGAAGAATTAAAAGAGTAAATATCGCTAGTACCATTTTATATGTCATTTCTATATTTGCCGGGTTCATTTCAGTTTACATTCCCATTATAATTTTCGCAATGGTACCGGCATTCTATTTTTTCCCGCAGATTGTTGAAGTGGAAATGGAGGAAACACAGTAATCACAACTTTCTTCAAAAATGAGTTGGGCAATACATCATATAGAAAAACTCGAACAAGGAGAAACAGTTCAATTTAGACCTCGTGGCAAAGATCTTGAAGTATTTGAGCGGTTCTATCTCGCCAACCAGGAACAGGCAAATTCATTTCTGTCGCTTGTAGGACAAATGAAGCTTAACAAGATCCCATATCGAATAGACTATAGAAATTTTCGGATCTAAAGACATAATTTTATCGCCTTCCAACACAACTTGTTCCTGGCCAAAAATGATTCAATATGTTGAATAGTATCCTCGCGAATTTCTATGAAGCGGACCTTCGCAAATTAATCGCAGAAATTCGTTCGTTTAAAGATGACGAAAACCTTTGGAAGACTGTGGGGTCGATAAAGAACTCAGCAGGTAACCTTGCTTTGCACATTATCGGTGGTACCAATTATCTTTTCGGAACTCAGCTGGCCAAAACCGGGTACGTCCGAAATCGCGACCTGGAATTCACAAAAAAGAATGTGCCGAAAGAAGAACTTCTTGCCGGACTTGAGGCTTTGATTCCGCTCGTAACCAATGTGCTGAACGGACTGGGAGACAAGGGAATGGAAGCAAATTATCCTATTCCATTTGACGATGCGGAAAGAACGAATAGCTATGTGCTGACGCGACTCCTGGTTCATTTGGGCTATCACCTCGGACAGGTTAATTATCTCAGGCGTACACTGGAATGAAAGGTGAGCATAGTAAACAGGATGTATAGCCGAACTGTTGTCCCTGTCGCGTTAATCAATTGCATTTGCGGAAACTATTTCATAGCTTCAAATCATGACCTGGAAAATCTCCACGTTTTCTCTCCTGTTTTTTTTGACGTCCGCGTTATTCGGCCAAAAGTCGTCTCCGGAATTTCGCATTCGAACAATTACCGCCGGCGTTTCCTTGAACAATCTCACTGATACGACAACAATTAAGAATGCAATTGAATTTCTCAGAAAGGCAGAAAAAGCATTTGTTCAAAAGGGCTATGAAGTGCAAACGCTGAGGATTAGTACACAGAATTTTTTTAAGTATTTGGGCCAATATTCTTTCAATGAGGCCTTGCCTTACCTGATAACCATTGACAAAATCGCCAAAAGAGAAAACATATTGTTTTCGATTGGGCAGGTATTACCGCCTGACGAATACAAAGAAGGCATCGGAGATTGGGCTGAAGCGTTGTTGAAGGCTACCACAAAAATCAATTTTAGTGTATCCATCTCTTCTCATGAAAAAGGCATCCACTACAAGTCCATCAAAGCTTCCTCAGCAATCATAACAGCCATTTCAAAAACAAATGGCGGCGAGAATTGCTTTCATTTTACAGCATCTGCAAACTGTGAGGCGGGGATTCCATTTTTCCCGGCTGCTTTTCATGATGGCGCTAACAGCTTTGCGGTTGGACTGGAATCACCGAAACTGATCACAGCAGCATTCAAAAGAGATAGCGATCCTGCACATGCACGGCAAACTTTAAAATCCGTGCTTGAAGAAAATCTGAAGGCTGTTGAGGATATTGCAAATGAGATTTCGAAAACCAATAACTGGCCGTATGATGGTATAGATGCTTCGCCGGCTCCGGGCCTGGACGCAAGTATCGGCGAGGCCATCGAGACCTATATAAAGCAGCCGTTTGGAAGCCCGGCGACGCTAAGCGCCTGCGCACTCATCACTGATGTCCTCAAAGCGCTCGACATAAAAAAATGTGGTTACTCAGGTTTAATGTTGCCGATTATAGAAGATAAGGTGCTGGCTAAACGGGCAAAAGAGGGGAGATTTACCGTTGAAGAACTTTTGTTGTTTTCTTCCGTATCAGGGACTGGTCTGGATGTTGTGCCGGTTCCGGGGAGCACTTCAAGGCAGGTAATAGAAAGTATCCTGACGGACGTGGCTGCATTATCGCTGAAGTACACTGCCAAGGCGCTTTCTGTAAGATTATTTTTAATTCCGGGGAAAAAAGCCGGAGACGTTGTTAAATTTAAGAATCCGAGCCTGACTTCTTCTGTCGTGATGAAAGTTAATTGAATCGAATGTGTTTCCGGTTATGCAAGGCGAGCTAAAGAAATTCATATCGAAGTATGTGCAGCTGCCTGAAGCTGAATTGGACCACGTAACCAGCGGCTTCAGAAAGAAATCAGTGAAGAAGAATGGTTATTTACTAAGGTCGGGAGACGTTTGTAAAGAACTGGTATTTGTGCAGTCCGGATGTTTGCGGCTTTATTACCTCAAGGACGAAATTGAAGTGTCAGTTTGGTTTTCCTTTCCTCAAACATCGGCAATAGAAATTTACAGCTTCATCAGCGGCAAACCGTCCAATTATTTCTTGCAGGCAATTGAAGACAGCGAGGTACTCTGTCTATCTAAGACAGACCTATACAAATTCTTTAAAACTTACCCGCCATTGCAGGTGATGATGAAAAATTTCTGGGAGGATGTTATCCTTAGCCTAATTCCCAGGTTCACGGCGCTTCAAACGGATTCAGCTGAGAAGCGCTACAGAGATCTGTTGAAACAGCCGGGATACCTCGAAGCAATTCCACAAAAATACCTCGCATCCTTTATTGGCGTCACACCCACATCGCTTAGCAGAATCAGGAAACAAATCGTCAATCGCCATTAGTTGTCATAGGACAACTTTCTCTTCTGAAAAACTTTCAATTTTTGTACATCAAAATTCTATATCGATGTACAATCTTCCATATCACAAAGAAAATTCCCGGGGAGTTATTAGCGAATTTATAGCCCGCTATCCGTTTGCCTTTGTAGTGGGATGCAATTCAGAAGGCCTGCCGATTGCCACCCAGATCCCACTTTTTATTGAAGAGCAGAATGGTAAACAGTTGTTGAAGGGGCATATAATGAGGAATACCGACCACCATAAAGCTTTCCAGCAAAACCCAAATGTGTTGGCCGTTTTTACTGGTCATCATGTTTATGTAAGCGGCACCTGGTATAGTAATCCATTCATGGCATCAACCTGGAATTACATGAGCGTACACGCAACCGGACTGATCCGCTTCCTTGATGAGGTTGAATTGGAAGATGTATTGCGAAAGACAACACTTCATTTTGAAAATTACGATCACGCTTCTACCACCATTTTTGACAATCTGCCAATGACATTTAAGCAAAAAGTGATGCACGCCATCGTGGCTTTTGAGATCGGGATCACCAATTTGGATAATGTTTTTAAGTTGAGCCAGGACCGGGATTTTGAAAGCTATCAGAATATCATCCGTAATCTTCGCCAGAAGGGTGAAAGCGGGCGGGTTATTGCAGAAGAAATGGAAAAGCGGACTGGTGAAGTCTTTCAGATGTGAAGAATACGCAGTAATTTCTGCCTAAATTGCTCGAATCTCTTATGAGATATTTCTCAATCATCCTCTTTGTGACTTTTTCGATGTCTTGCGGTACGAACAAGACGATTCAACATGGAGGGACAAAGTCAGCAAAACCGACTGATAGTATTTTGATTGATCGGGATGGAAATAAATATTCATCAAAGCAAATGGCAGATGGCAAATTGTGGATGACCTCAGATCTTAAATTGAACCTTCCACATTCTTATTGTTACGGTAATGATGCCCGCAACTGCCAAAGGTATGGCCGTTTGTATCTCTGGGAAGAAGCAATGAGCGGTTGTAGCCTTTTGGGCGACGGTTGGCGACTACCTTCCAACAATGATTGGTATCAACTTTCAAAAGCCTATGCAGGGGCAAATGATGATTCAGTGATGATTCGGAAAGCAGCTTTCAAATCGTTGCTCACTACCGGCAATTCCGGCTTTAATGCTGTGTTGGGTGGAGGCCGTTCGTTGGACAGTACATTTGGAAGGGTGGATGCACACGGTTTTTATTGGACATCGACTGAGGGCGGAACCGGCATGGCCTGGTTCGCCAATTTCGCAAAGGGATCACAAGCGCTTTACATTCAGAGCGATGGCGAAAAGGAGAGAGCGTTTGCTGTTCGATGCGTGAAAGCTTTAAACAAGTAATGGCTTGATAGGTTTCCTCATCATATTGCTGCTTTCCTGGATGATATTGCGTTTGTTTGACAAATCTTCCCTGGAGAAATTGGGTCTCCTTCCTTCAAGAAAGAGACTGATTAACTTTCTGGCAGGATTAGTTATTGCCTGCGTTTGCAGCGCAATTTACTTTGAGTCACTTGCATTGCTTTCCAAAAGCAGTATTTCTATCAACAAACATTACTCGCTCCCCATTTTTCTATCTTCCTTTTGGTGGATT
>Ga0163163_10000492_pt1 | contig 35662 bp, 24 predicted proteins | sample S65metaG_FD_119766 | JGI IMG/M metagenome (GOLD analysis project Ga0163163, IMG submission 119766) | Switchgrass rhizosphere microbial communities from Kellogg Biological Station, Michigan, USA - S6-5 metaG | ecosystem: Host-associated > Plants > Roots > Rhizosphere > Soil | place: USA... | reverse complement strand
GTTCGTTTGTTGCACTAAATGTATTTATCCGCCCGCCAAACCTTCTTTGCACCGGTATCGTAGGCGCGGTCCTGTACTACGGATTGCTTTTTAAAAATTCGAGGAAAACCATACTGCAACAGAGCGTATGGTTCCTTGCAGGATTTGCCGTTTGCTTTGCACTGATATTGTTGACCATCCGCGCATTGGGCCACTGGGAGATTTTCACCAATGCCATCCGGCTGTTATTTAATATGGGGAAGGTAAATCCTTCTGCGGCGCCCCAGCAAAGCGACTATGGTATATTCAAATTGTTTAAGCAGCTCAGGGCCAACAATCTGAAATCGGTCTTTATCTCTCTGTGTATTTTCGGCGGACTGCTGATGGGCATTACTGTTTTTTCTACCATTAAAAAGAAATTTACATTCTTTCACAAGCTTAGCCGGCTGATCATTTACCTTTTTGCATTGTCCATACTGATCCTGACCGTCGTGGGTGTCATTGACCACTGGTTCATCCTTTATTTCTATACCGGTATCATCGTAATCGTATTCGTTCTTCTATTGCTGATACAGTCCGACCCGGATATCCGTTTCCTGATGGCCTGTGGATGTTTTATTCTCATCACTTATCCTTTCGCAAGTTCGGCGGGGATTCTCACCGCGGGCCGGTATTCCTTCTGGATCGGGCTTCCCATTGCGATCAACTATTTATTTAATATTCACTCAATACAGAATGATCTGTCTTTTTCAGGTGAGAAATCCAACGGAAACCTGCAGGTCGTGATTACACATCATCAGCTGAATGTAGGCAGAGGCCTGCTCCTGGTTATCCTGGTATTTAACGGTCTTTACTATTCATACAACTATCCTTTTTTCGACTGGCGTAACAGGGCTGGCATGCACTATCCGCTGGAGAACCGTTATCTGAAAGGGATATATACAACCCGAGGCCGTGCCGAAGTGTTGAATGAATTGCTTGCCGCCAGTAACCATTGGGTAAAAAAAGGAGATTATGTGCTTGCCTATGACTGCCTTCCCATGTACAATTTCCTTACGGAAACAACGCCTTATATCCGAAGTGCCTATCCCTGGCTTTATGAAAGCGAAATTTTCAAATCAGAACTGGACAGAGCAAAGCAGAAGACAGGAACGCTTCCCGTTGTCGTGATCCAGACCATACAGACGATCGGTGACGGCAGCGGCTGGCCTGAAAAAACCCTGACCACTGATTACTCACAATGGGACCTCAATCAGGGAAGAAATAAATACATGAATGAATTTCTTGAGGAGAACCACTACAGGGAAGTCTGGACAAACAAATATTTCAAAATCCTCATACCCTCATAATCAACCTTAGTCTCATGAACAATCTGAATGTCGGTGTAATCGGTTACGGATATTGGGGACCCAATATCGTCAGGAATTTTTTCGGCACGAACGGATGCGTGGTTAAAATGGTGGCCGACGGCCGGCCCGAACGGCTTGCAGCACTTGCGAGGATTTTTCCGACTATCCAGGGTGTAAAAGACGGCGAGGAAATTATCCGGAGCAAAGAAATTGATGCGGTCATTATCGCGACGCCCGTTTTCACCCATTATGCGCTGGCTAAAAAAGCACTTCAGAACGGCAAGCACGTGCTGATCGAGAAACCCATGACCTCATCAGTAGCTGAAGCCGACGAACTGATCCTTCTGGCCGAACAAAAAGGACTTACCCTGATGGCCGATCATACTTTTCTCTATACAGGCGCAGTTCAGAAAATGAAAGAGCTCATCCATTCGGAAGTGATCGGCACGCCTCAGTACTTTGATTCATCAAGAATCAATCTCGGGCTTTTCCAGCCGGATATAAATGTTTTATGGGACCTGGCGCCGCATGATATTTCCATCCTAACTTATCTGATGACTGAAATGCCTGAAAGCATCAATGCCACAGGGATTTCACACACCGGGAATCATATCGAAAATATTGCTTACCTGACGGTAAATTATCAGTCCAGCTTTATCGCCCATTTCGCCTGTTCCTGGTCTTCCCCGGTAAAGGTCAGACAGACCCTGATCGGCGGTGACAAAAAAATGATCGTGTATAACGACCTGGAACCTTCAGAGAAAGTGCGGGTTTATGACACGGGATACAATCACAAAACGGATGAAGACCGGACCATGATCATGGTGGACTACCGGACCGGTGATGTGTATATTCCCAAGCTCTCCAGCAGGGAAGCCCTGGCGGGTGTTGCCGACGATTTTGTGCAATCGGTATTGCAAAGCAGGATGCCGCTGTCTTCTGCCATACTCGGCCGGAATGTAGTGCGCATCCTCGAGGCTTCACAATTGTCAATTAAAAATAACGGCAAGGAAATCAGAATAAAGAATTGATATGGAAACGATCACCGTAAATACGGATAAGCAAAGTCTGAACAATGTGAAAGTCGGAAAGAATACACGCATTTTCAATTTTGTAAATGCCTATGGCTGCACCATTGGTGACAACTCGAAAATCGGTGCATTCGTGGAGATTCAGAAGAATGCTTTTATTGGAAACAACTGCAAGATCTCCAGTCACAGTTTTATCTGTGAAGGCGTCATCATCGAAGACAATGTTTTTATCGGGCATGGCGTCATGTTCACCAACGATCTCTTTCCCCGGGCTACCAACGCCGATGGTTCCCAGCAAACGGAAGCCGACTGGAAAGTAATTGAGACAAAGGTCAGCAGAGGCGCGTCGATCGGATCGAATGCTACGATCCTGTGCGGCATTACCATTGGCGAGAATGCCCTGGTCGGTGCCGGAAGTGTTGTAACCAAAAATGTCCCTCCCAATACCGTGGTTGCGGGTGTGCCGGCGAAAATCATAAAAACCTTATAGTGCCCATATGAACAAAAAAATACCCTGTCTGGATCTTAAAGGCCAGCACCAGCAGATAAAAAAAGAGGTCTTTGATGCATTTGAGCAAGTGTATGAACAAACCGCCTTTTCGGGGGGTCCCTTCGTAGCTGAATTCGAAAAAGACTTTGCAGCCTTTTGCGGCACCCGGTATGCGATTGGAGTGAACAACGGAACCACAGCCCTTCATCTTGCCATGCTGGCGCTGGGGATCGGTGCAGGCGACGAGGTGATCGTGCCTGCGAATACATTTATCGCAACTGCATGGGGCGTCACCCACGCGGGTGCCACGCCGGTATTTATTGATTGCGACCCGGACACCTGGGAAATTGATCCGCGCCGGATAGAAGAAAAGATCAATTCAAAAACAAAGGCCGTTATCGGGGTACACCTGTACGGACAGCCCTTTGATATCGAAGCCGTGGAAAAGATCTGCCGCAGGCATAGTATTTACCTGATCGAAGACGCAGCGCAGGCCCAGGGTGCCCGTTATAAGGGCAAACCCATCGGCGGCTTCGGTGAAATGGCCTGTTTCAGTTTCTACCCCGGAAAAAACCTGGGTGCCTGCGGCGAAGCTGGAGGTATCACCACGAATGATGAAAAATATTTCAAGCATCTCCAGAGCCTGCGAAATCATGGTTCGGTGATCCGCTACTATCATGATGAAGTAGGTTTCAATATGCGTATGGGCGGATTGGAAGGCGCCTCCCTCCGGATCAAACTAAAATATCTTCCCGAATGGAACCGGAAACGTCAGGAGATCGCCGCATGCTATCATAAGAAGATAAAAAATCCAAAGATCAGGATGCAGGTACAGCCTGAAGGCCACGAATCGGTGTTTCATCTTTTCGTGATTACAACGGAAGACAGGGACGGGCTCATTCATTATCTGAATGAAAAAAATATTTTCCCCGGTCTGCATTATCCCGTACCCTGCCACCTGCAGAAAGCATATGCAGGGCTTGGTTACCGGGAAGGAGATTTTCCCCATTCCGAATACCTCGCATCGCATTGTCTTTCGCTGCCAATGTATGCAGAACTAACGGGAGAAGAAATTGAATACGTGATCAACACCCTGAATGCCTACTGAACATGCTGATGGATAAACTCATCCGCCAGGTGGAGAACCTGGAGCTGGATCTCAGGGGAAAAACTGTGCTTACCGAAGCAGCCAGCGGAGCATATATTGTTACGCCGGTGCTTGCCGCACTTGCGGGCGCAACAGTATATGCATTTACCAGAAAGAGCCGGTATGGTACAGTAGAAGAAATATTCGAAAATACAAAGCGGCTCGCAGCTGAATACGATGGACTGGCACTGGATATCCGATATGTTGAAAAACTGGAACCCCGCATGGTTGCGGCGGCGGATGTCATTACCAATTCAGGTCACCTCCGGCCACTGACTGAAGAGATCCTCGCTCCTGCCCGCGACGCATTGGTCATTCCACTCATGTATGAGGCCTGGGAATGGAGGGACGCGGATATGGATATCGCTTATATCAGGAAAAGAAAATTCCGGCTGGGCGCTACCAATGAACGTCATCCTTCGGTAGACGTCTTCAACTATCTCGGAGATATGGCCTTAAAACAGATCTTCGACGCGGGCATCTGTCCTTACAATAATAAGTTTGTTCTTATCTGCAATAATGATTTCGGCCCATTCATTGCAAAAGTTCTTTCAAAAGTCTGTGCAGGGCTTGCTGTCATTGATAAGAATGAGAACCTGGAAAAATATGAATCGGATAAAATCCGGTGGATTGGCGGATTTCCAGACATAAGGATACCGGCAGACTACAGGGATGCAGAAGCCGTCGTTTTTACGGCCTATCCTTTTGACGAATGCTGGATCGGACAAAACGGCCCCCTGTCCTTAGAACAGCTTGGCTCGCAGTTGAAAAATCCCTATATCCTCCGGTATTGCGGGGATGTGGATGAAGAGGGCTTGAAAAAAGCCTCCGTAAGATTTTATCCGGAACACGTCCATAGCGGCCATATGGGAATTCTTCCCTCCGCGATCGGTAACGATCCGATTATCCGGCTCCAGTCGGGCGGACTCAAAGCAGCAGAGCTCATGATGAAAAATGAGACACATTATAAAAACATTCCGCTTGTAGAACACGTCGCCTGAATATGTCCATATCGATAGAAGGAATTAAAACAAGACTTGAAGAAGTTTCCGAATCGGATGCAGCAGATATTGTGGAACTGAGGAATAATCCGGCCTATAACAAGTTCCTTTTTCAGAAGCCGCTGACCGTGGAAGACCAGCTTGCGTGGATAAAAAAAAATAAAAACCGCGCGGATGCCAAAAATTTTAAAGTCACAGACCGGGATGGCTCCTTTAAAGGAACTATCTCTGTTTACAACATCGTCGACGGACGGGGGGAGTGGGGCCGCTATGTGGTCAATAATCCCGTACACGCCGTGGAAGCGGTCTACCTCCTGCTCAAAGTCTGCTTCGAACAAATGAATATGAAGTCAGTGTACGGTCAGACCAATATTGAGAATAAAGCCGTCTGGCACCAGCATCCAAAACTTGGTTTTCGTGAAGTGGAAATCAAAGAAGTACCCGTAGGCAGCGACTGGAACGTGATGGTTAAAGCAATCATTCACGAAATCACCGCCGAGGAGTTCAAAAATTTTAATTACAGTCACATCCTTAAACTGGTAAGCTTTTTCTAAAAGCAGGTGCACATGAAGATCTCCGTTATATCTGATATCACGTTTGAGCCGGTGCTGCAACAACTCCGCCAGCAGAACGATATTGTCGTTGAATCTTATCAGTATGCAGAACTGATCGTTCCGGAGATCATGCAGGCCGGATCCCGCCTGGAAGGTGTTGACGTGCTCATCATACATGTGGATGCATGGTTTTTCAGGTATGAGGACGAATATATCCGCAGCATCCTGGAATCCGTTGCCGCCATCGCAGGCAACTTCAGAGGTAATATCCTCCTCTCCAACAACCTCAGCAATGGCCGGCATCTGTCCATGCTGAAAAATAATCCGGGAAACGGGTCTCTTTTTCCGTTTGAATCCGACGTTAAGAAAATACTTGCTGCCAGCAACGTCTATTTCTACGATGTCAACAGGATAATAAGCCGGATGGGATTCCAAAACGTTTACAATTTTAACCTTGGTTTCCTCTATCAGATGCCTTATACCAAGGGCTTCATTTCAGCCCTGGAGACAGAACTAACGGGCATGATCCGGTTCCTGACCCACCCGGAGAAAAAGGCGATTTTCGTTGACTGCGACAATACGCTATGGAAAGGGATCCTCGGAGAAGACGGCCTTTCCGGCATTCAATGTGATAAAAACGCTGCCGGCATATTTTTTTACCGCTTCCAGGAATTCCTCCGCGACAAGAAAAATGAAGGATTCATCCTTGGGCTCTGCTCAAAAAACAACGAAGAAGACGTGAAAGAAGCATTTGCAAAGTTGAACATGCCTTTGCGATGGGATGATTTTCTTGTAAGAAAAGTGAACTGGCTGAACAAAAACGACAACCTCAGGGAAGCCGCCGAAACACTGAACATAGGTCTTGATTCTTTCATATTCATAGACGACAGTGATTTTGAAATTGCCTCCATACAGTCACTCCTTCCGGAAATAAGCTGCCTTAAGCTTTCCCCTGTATATGCTGAATTCCTGCTTCTTACTGACAATTTTCTTTTCAAAAGAAAAAGGCTCACAGCGGAAGATCTGGGCAAGACCGAACAATACCGGGCGGAGCAGCAAAGAAGCGAGGCAAAGAATGTGTCCGGCTCTTTCGAAGACTACGTAAAAAGCCTTGACATCCGCATGGATGTCACGGTCAACCATGCGCAGGATCTTCCCCGGCTGGCGCAGCTTACCGAAAAAACAAACCAGTTTAACTTCAATAAAGAACCTTTAAGTATCGCCGCACTTGAACAATTCATGAGTGATCAAAACCTGGTTTATGGATTGAGGGTAAATGATAAATTCGGGGACTACGGCCTTGTGGGCCTGATGCTGATTGAAGTAGATAAACAGGATGCCACGATTAGAAACTACCTCCTGAGCTGCCGTGCCCTGGGCCGTGGCATAGAAGACGATTTTCTTAATTTCGTAACCAGTGATCTCCGGGATAAAGGCCTGCGCTTAAAAGATATCATTTTCCGGGAAACCGCCAAAAACGCGCCCGCCAGGATCTTTCTGGAAAAAATCAAAACACAGGAAAAGCCTGCACTTACCTGATCCGGACCGCATTTTATTTAATTTTCTCAATATTTTCAGACCATGGACGTTCAACACAACGATCAGCAGCTTGACAAACTTCAGGATATTTTCCGGCAGGCTATGGGAGATTCAGTCCGGATCAACCTGGATACCCGGAAGAACATGGTGCCCGAGTGGGATTCGATAAACCACCTGAACCTGATTGTTGAATTGGAAAGCACATATCAGCTGGGGCTTTCCATGGAAGAAATTGAAAAAATGGATTCTGTAAAGAGTATTTTGGAAAGGATACGGGATTCCCGGAACTGAACAGGAGCTTTTAACTACCAATAGTGGAAAATAACACCAGGATCAGTATTATCAGTCCGTTCTTCAACGAGTCCGGCAATATTCCGAACTATGTCAGTTCGCTGAATTCCTTTTTCAGGGATAAGCCCTACCAGGTGGAGATCATCCTTGTAGACGACGGCTCGTCTGACAACTCGGTGGATCTGCTGAAGTCGCTTTCTTTCGGCAACTACGATATAAGGGTCATCAAGCTGTCCAAGAATTTCGGCGCACAGGCTGCCGTGAGGGCGGGAATCCGCAATGCCACCGGTGACTATATCACATTCCTGCCCGCCGATCTGCAGGATCCGCTTGACCTGGTCGACCGAAGTCTTGAGATTGTCAGCGCGGGTGCTGTCGATATCGTCTTTGCCTTTAGAAAGTCAACAAATAATGGTTTTTTCGAAACAGCGTTTTCGTCGTTCTATTCGTCGATGATGAGGAAATTTGTCAACCCCCGTTTTCCGGGCAAAGGCTTTGACATCGTTTTCTTCAATAAAAAAGTTAAACAGGATCTCGACCTGAATATCGAGCCGAATTCTTCCATACAGCTGCAGATTTTAACCCTGGGATACAAGACCGACAGCATTTACTATGACAAGCAGGAGCGCAAAGTGGGAAAGTCAAAATGGACATTTTCAAAAAAAATGAAACTGTTCATCGATTCCTTTGTGGCGTTTTCCTTTGCACCCATCCGGCTTGTTTCCCTCGTAGGGATATTATTTTTTATCGTCGGACTTTGCTGGACGGCTTATATCATTCTTCGAAAACTCATCTTTAACGACCTGGCGGCGGGATGGCCCGCGCTGATGTCGATTCTTATGATCGGGTTCGGCATAACCAATATCTCACTCGGCATTATTGCGGAGTATCTCTGGAGAACCCTCGATGCCAGCCGCAAAAGGCCCCTTTTCATCATTGATGAAATCATTCAACTGAAAAAAACGTGATGAAAGCCGTCTTTTTCTGCTTCCTCTATGCTTTGCTGAATGTATCCGGTTCAGCCATCATTAAATGGAACCTGAAGGGAAAGACGCTGAATAATCTGGGTGAATGGATAGCGTTTCTGTTCAGCGTTCAGGTGATCACCGCACTGACCCTGGTTTTTATTTCCGCCCTGGTTATGTTCAAGGCCCTTTCCACGGCAGACTTTACTTTTATTATTCCGGTCTCCACGGGAATCAACTTTGTGCTGACGGTAATCGTTGGCTATTTCATTTTCCGGGACCGGATAAACATGATATCCTATATGGGATTCGCCCTCATTCTTTCGGGAATTATTCTTCTCAGTTTAAATAATGTACGACATGCTCAATAAAGTAAAAGACAGTACGATCCTGGTGACCGGTGGTGCCGGATTTATTGGTTCTTACGTGGTGGAAGAACTCATCCCTCTGCAGCCTAAAAAGATCATTATCATCGATAACCTTATCCGCGGCGGAATGGCGAACATGAAGAATTTCATCAAAAATCCGCTTGTCGAATTCCACAATGGCGACATCCGCGACCTTGCCCTCCTGGAAAGCTGCATTGCCGGAACCGACTATATTTTTCATATGGCGGCCCTTCGTATCAATTCCTGTGCGGCTAATCCAAAGGAAGGATTCGAGGTGATGCTGAAAGCGACTTTTGAAGTAGCCAACCTCGCGGTAAAGCATAAGATTAAAAAAGTTATTTACAGTTCCAGTGCTTCGGTATACGGACTGGCGCAGCACTTTCCCACGCCGGAATCGGACAATCCCTATAACAACCAGACCTTTTACGGTGCGGCGAAAATGTGGGGAGAACAACTCTTCCGGAGTTATAAGTTTATGTACGGACTCGATTACGTTGCGCTTCGTTACTTCAATGCCTATGGCCCGCGCATGGATACGGATGGCAAATACACAGAAGTGATGATCAAGTGGCTGGACTGTATCCGCGACGGGCGAAATCCCCTGATCTACGGGGATGGTTCAACCACCATGGATTTTGTTTACGTGAGGGATATCGCTAAATCGAATATTGCCGCACTGCAGGCGGATACAACAGACGAGGCATTCAATATCGGCAATTGTGAAGAAACAAGCCTGAAAGAACTACTGGCCGTATTGCTGAAAGTGAATGATTCCAGGCTTCAGCCCGAATACCGTGAAGAGAATTCGGTAAATCCCGTCAGCCGCCGGCTCGCAGATATCAGCAAGGCTAAGAAATTACTTCATTTTTCCCCGACCATTTCGCTGGAACAGGGTATGAAAGAACTAAGCGAATGGTATTTTGAAAAGAACAAACAAACCGTACAGGCATGATCCCCATTGCAAAACCTTATCTGACAAAAAAAGAAGCCAAAGCAGCGTATGATACCATCCTGACAGGATGGATCACCCAGGGCCCCAGGGTGGCCGAATTCGAACAGAAATTTGCTGAGTATACAGGCGCGAAGTATGCGGTGGCCGTTTCCAATTGTACTACCGCCCTGCACCTTTCCATGATCGTCGCCGGCGTGGGTCAGGGTGACGAAGTCATCTGTCCCTCCATGAGCTATATTGCTACGGCAAATTCTATCAAATATGTGGGTGCCATACCTGTATTTGCTGAAATTGATCCGGCCAACTATAACCTCGACGTACACGACGTAGCAAAAAAAATCACTCCACGCACCAGGGCCATCCTCCTGGTACATCAGATCGGGATGCCGGCCGACATAGACGCATTTCGTACACTGGCCGACAAACACGGACTACAACTCATTGAGGATGCAGCCTGCGCTGTGGGATCCTCATACAAAGGGAAAAAGATTGGCAGTCATTCGTCGCTCGTCTGCTTTTCCTTTCATCCGCGGAAAGTCATTTCCACCGGCGACGGCGGGATGATCACAACAGATAATGAGGAGTACTACAACCGGCTGAGGCTGCTTCGCCAGCACGGAATGTCGGTCAATGACCGGGTGAGGCACGAGTCAGCGAAAGTGATCTTTGAAGATCACCTGGAAGTAGGATATAACTACCGCCTTACGGATATCCAGGCCGCCGTGGGTATCCGCCAGCTCGAAAAGCTCGATCAGATCATCACCAAAAGAAGAAGAATAGCCCAACGGTACCATAAAGCCTTCAAGTCCATCGCCTGCCTCCAGTTGCCGCTGGAAAAACGGGGCTATTTCAGCAATTACCAGTCTTACAGCGTTTACCTCAGGGACGATTGTCCCATAAACCGCAACGAGCTTATGCAAAAAATGCTCGATGCGGGTATCTCAACCCGGCGGGGCATCATGACCTCCCACCGGGAAACAGCCTACAAAAAAGAATACAGCGGCCTTTCGCTTCCGGTTTCGGAAAAATCCTGCGATCGTAGCATTATCCTCCCGCTTTACATCCCCATGAGAGAAGAAGACATTCAAAAAGTAATTGAAACATTTTCGTCGTTTTTCAAATAGGTATATTTAACTTAATATGTACTTTCCCGTATGGTAATTCCTGAAACGAATTTCCAACGGGTCATCCCGCAATTTTAAACTGTCTCATTCGTTGTTAACTCGTATGAATCAAGAGGTTGCCCTGAACCGACATGAATAAACGTTCATTCACCTTCTTCCGCACGCTGCTTTGGTTGTGGGATATCATCTCCCTCAACCTGATCTTTTTATTTGCCAGTGTTTCCATTTTTCGTGCGGATGCACTTCATCAGAAAGAATACCATCTTTATTTTGCCGTTTTTAATTTCACCTGGATGGCCTTTGTGTACACAACGGAATTGTACATGAGTAAGAACTGGCTGGACTTTGAAATCTTTTTCAAAAGGACTTTTAAATGTTATGTGTTCACGTCGGCCTGCCTCCTGCTGTATATTTTTCTTTATCACTATCCCTTTTCAAGGTTTTTTATCATCTTTTGTTTTACGGGCTTCGCCACCATCCTTCTGTTCAACCGCATTGTATTTAATCTGCTCGTCATTTCCCTGCGCAGTAAATTCAAACTCGCCAAGAACGTCGTGGTTCTCGGCTATAATGACCTGAGTAAAAAACTCATTGAATATTTCCAGACGGAAGCCAAACTGGTGAAACTCGCCGGATGTTTCGACGACAAGGGTCTGATCGATCCTTCCACGGGATTGAAAGTGTTTAAAAATCTGCGGGACTGTATGGGTTTTGTAAAGGAGCACGGCGTTACGGAAATCTACTCTACCCTGATTCCCGACCAGTATCCTTACCTCTTCGAGCTGGCCAAGGAAGCCGAAAAACAGTTTGTCTATTTCCGGTTTGTACCCGACTACCACATTTTTGTAAACCGGAATATCTATGTCGATTTCCTCAATGATATTCCTGTACTCTCCTTAAGAAAGGAACCGCTGGAAGATACCGGAAACCGGATCAAGAAAAGAACGGTTGATATCATTTTCAGCTCCCTGGTTATTATTTTTATTTTGTCATGGCTCATCCCGCTGCTGGCGATTTTTATTAAGCTGAGTTCAAGGGGGCCGGTCTTCTTTGTACAGCTCAGGTCAGGTAAAAATAATAAGCCTTTCCGCTGTATTAAATTCAGAAGTCTGCGAATGAATAAAGACGCCGACTCCAAGCAGGTCAGCCGCGACGATAACCGCCTCACCTGGATTGGAAAATTCATGAGGAAGACAAGCATTGATGAACTGCCACAGTTTATTAATATTTTTTTGGGTGATATGTCGGTTGTGGGACCCAGGCCGCACATGCTTAAGCATACCGAACAGTTCGCCGAACTGTATAAGGAATATATGATCCGTCACTTCGTAAAACCGGGGCTTACCGGCTGGGCCCAGGTCAATGGATTCCGGGGTGAAATAAAGGACAATGAATTCCTGAAAAAAAGAATTGAATATGATACCTGGTATCTCGAAAACTGGTCTTTATATTTTGATTTCCGCATCATTCTCCTGACCGTCCTGGTCACTATTAAGGGCGATAAGAACGCCTTCTGATTTCCCTGCCCTGCTCTCCTGCCGGTTAGTTCTCCTTCGTTTCCATCCCTCCATCCCGTTTACTTTATCCTCCTGTTGCTGTTTACGTGAACATTCAACGGTTTCCCCGGACATATGCCGTAAAAAAAACCGCCGTGATGAACGGCGGTCTGGTTTACTGTTTTAAGTGGTTGGCATTAATACAGGATGATCATCTTTCTCACCAGGGTCTGGCCGAGTGCATACATCTTGTAGTAATAGATACCTGAGGAAAGTCCGTTCCGGTTCACATCCACGTGATAATAACCCGGCATCTTGAATTCATTCATCAGGGTTCTTACCGGTTTACCCATTTCGTCGTAAAGGATCAGCAGCACATCACCGGATTTCGGTATAACCATGTCGATGGTTGTGTTACCATTTACGGGGTTTGGACGATTTTGTTTCAGTTCAAGAACCTGCCCGCCATTCATATCCACTTCAAGCACTTTGGATATAGATGTGTGACCATCCAGATCCTGCTGTACAAGGCGGTAATAGTATATGCCTGGCTGCAAATGCTGATCGAGGTAAGAGTAATATTGCGGTGTCTGGCTGTTGCCTGCGCCTGGTACAAAGGTCAGGGTATTCCAGCTGTCGCCGTCCATGCTGCGTTGCACGTCAAAGCCCTTATTGTTTTGTTCCATCGTAGTTGCCCATTCCAGTTTTGCATTATCATCCTGTTTGGATGCCCTCCAGTACAGATAGATTACCGGCAGCGGAGTGGAATTCAGGGTGAAGTCAACGTCTACCCAATAGTTGGATGCATTACCCGGGCTGCTGCTTGGGAATACGGGTCCGGTAGACGTATAGTTGTACACTCCATTAGGTCCGTCGGTTCCGTTCGCGAGTCCGGTCAGCGGGCTGTTAACCACAGGAACAGTGAAATAGTTCGCGGTACCGTTATAGTCACCGGAACTGCTGTAGTAAGCTCCCACATAGGTTGTATTGGCGCTGATGGCAATCGGCGTAGTGAACAACACATTTTGCCAGCCACTGGCGGTTTCATTTACAAATGGCGCAGAAGCCAGCAGGACGCCCGTAATATCATAGAGTTGTCCGACATGCGTTCCTGCATCGCCGGCAGTCTTATAGAATCTTATACCCTGAATAAATCCATCAACGGATGATTGGAACTTCACGCCCAATTCAATGGGTTGTCCGTCATTCTGCAGCGGGCTTACCGGAGTCTGTGTGGTGAATATATGTATTGCTGAATTTGGCGGCAACACCGAAACCGTAACACTGGACACGCTTACGCCGCTGTTTACCGAAAGCTGGAAGACATAGGTGCCTTCGATCAGACCGGTGACCGTGGTGCTTACTGCACCGGGTGAAGTGATCCCTGCTGTATTGGGTCCGGAAATCTGCGTCCACGAATAGTTTTCGATGGTGCCCGTCGAGCTGCTGCCATCCAGGGTTGCGATATTGTCAGGGAGGACAACGGTCTGGTCGGGACCGGCCACGGCCACGGCTGTAGCCGCTGTTACAAAGTTGACGTCAACCCAATAGTTGGGCGAATTGCCCGGAGAATTGACCGGGAAGGCCGGCGAAGGCGTGTAAAGGTATACTCCATTGGGCCCATCAGTGCCATCCTGCAAACCGGTCAGTGGACCATTGACAACGGGACTTACAAAATAATTCGCGGTGCCGGTATAGAAACCGCCTGAGCTGAAATAAGCCGCCACATAGGTGGTATTCGCGGTGATAGCTACCTGAGTACTAAAATTCACTGTCTGCCATCCGCTCGCGGATTCACCGGCGAAAGTCGCCGTAGCCAGTTTTGTTCCTGTCGCGTCATACAGTTCACCAATATGTGTACCCGTATTACCCGCCGTTTTATAGAACCTGATTCCGGTTATAAAACCAGCCTGTGAGGATCGGAACTTCACACCCAGTTCGATGGGCTGACCGTCATTTGAAAGTGGATCAGCCGGTATCTGCGTGGTAAAAATATGGAGGGCTGAGCCGGCCGGTAATACATTGACAGAAACTGTGGATGTACTGCTACCGCCATTTATAGCCAGCTGGAAAATATAGGTTCCCTGTATCAGGCCCGTTACAGTTGTAGAAACAGCCGCCGGCGTGGTTATTCCAGCCGAATTCGGACCGGATACCTGGGTCCAGGCATAATCGGTTATGGTTCCGGTTGAACCACTGCCATCAAGTGTAGCGGTATTGGTTGGCAGGGTAATCGTCTGGTCCGCGCCCGCTATCGCCACTGCGCCGGCTGTGGTAGAGAAGCTGACATCTACCCAGTAGTTCGGCGCATTTCCGGGAGAGTTGATGGGGAAGGCCGGTGCCGGTGTATAAACATACACTCCGTTCGGCCCGTCAGTCCCATTGGCCAGACCGGTCAAAGGATTGTTTACAATCGGGCCCGTAAAATAATTGGCCGTACCCGTATAATTTCCTTCACTGCTGAAATAGGAAGCGACATAAGTGGTGTTGGCTGTAATAGCAACCGGCGTGCTGAAATTTACAGTCTGCCATCCGGAAGCCGACTCTCCTGTAAATGTGGCGGAAGCCAGTTTGGTCCCCGTCACATCATACAGTTCTCCGATATGCGTACCGGTGTTACCGTTTGTTTTATAGAACCTGATTTGGGTGATAAATCCAGCCTGTGCCGAACGGAATTTTACTCCCACTTCGATGGACTGTCCGTCATTGGAAACCGGTTCTGTAGGAATCTGGGTCGTAAATATATGAACTCCCGAACCCGCCGGAAGAACGTCTACCTGCACGTTGGACGTGCTCACACCACCGTTAACGGACAACTGGAATACGTAGGTGCCGGCGATAAGTCCTGTGATCCCCGTAGATACCGCGGCAGGTGTTGTGATGCCTGCCGTATTCGGTCCCGAAACCTGGGTCCAGGCGTAGCTGGTGATGGATCCGGACGATCCGCTGCCGTCCAGCGTAGTGGTATTGACGGGCAGCATGATGGTCTGGGTGTTCCCGGCGACGGCAATGGGTCCGGCTACATCGTTAAAGACCACATCCACCCAGTAATTAGGCTGGTTGCCCGCAGAACTTGTAGGGAAAGCAGGTGTCGGTGAATATATAAACACACCATTTGGGCCATCTGTTCCGTCCTGGAGTCCCGTTAGAGGCGTATTGATCACCGGCGCGGTAAAATAGTTTGCGGTACCCGTGTAATTTCCGGCACTGCTGAAGTAGGCAGCCACATAAGTCGTGTTGGCTGTGATGGCCACCGGCGCACTGAAATTAACGGTCTGCCATCCGGAGGAGGATTCGCCAGAGAAGGTAGCTGAAGCCAGTCTTGTGCCGTCCATGGCAAACAGTTCACCTATATGGGTTCCTGTATTGCCGGCTGTTTTATAAAAGCGGATTCCTGTGATGAATCCGGATATGGAGGATTGAAATTTTACACCCACTTCTATAGCCTGGCCGTCATTGGATAGCGGATTGGCAGGCGTCTGCGTGGTGAAGATATTGCAGGGGCAGGGTGCTGCCAGGATATTAACGTGGATGACGTTTGGTCCGGAGCCGGCCGAAGCATCCTGCATGTTGCCGGAATCGTCAAAGCTTCGCGTTTTAATAGTGAAGCTGCCGGTGCCGGGTGGGTTCCAGGTATAAGTCCAGTTGTTGGTGCCGCTGGCGACCTGCCAGGTTGCACCATTATCGGTAGAGATTTCAACCCCTCCTACGGCTCCTGCGGCATCGGCGGCTGTTCCGCTGATGGTGATGCCCGGACTATAGGTCAGGGTGGCGCCGTTGGCCGGTGAAGCCACGGTTGAAGTAGGAGCGGTGAAGTCAGTGGATGCCGTAGCTGCAACCAGGTCGGACTGGAGCGTGCCGGGCTGCGCATTCATGTCTGCAAGCAGGTTGATGGTGGCCTGCTGCATGTCTTTGCTCACGGCGTTTCCTGTGCCCCCGAAATGGGTGGCGTCAAGGCCCCAGGCCCATTGGACCGTACCGGCGCCAAAAACCAGGGGACCGCCCGTACCGTTGTAACGGTAAAGGGAAAGCTGATGTGTCTTGCCGGGATTGAAGGTCGTGCTGGACATCTTAATACGTCCGTGCGGGTATGAATTCGTATACTGCTCCCAGTCATACTCGTAACCGAGCGATGCCGGAGCCAGCGTTGCTTTGGCTCCGCTGGCCAGGGTGGCTACACTGGTATTTCTCCAGAACCGCAGATTCTTATAGGTATCCGGAACTTCGATGGCGGGTGTGGGATTGACTTCATCCCAGCTGATTTGCCCGCTCAGGGCATTTTCCGGTAAGGGCGCATCATAAGCCGAACCCATTCTCCACAGGCCCGTCCAGACGGTCGGATCAGGATCACATTTACCACCACAGGTTGCCTCACCCTGGCTCCCATCCTGAAGCGTTCCTTCCTTGTAGCATACCAGGACGCGGTTGGGGTTTCCATTAACGTCATTTTCCCAGCGCGTCTTCCAATAGCTTTCATTGCCTGTAAAAAAGACCATGTTCACGCCTGCTGCACGGGCAGCTTCCACGTTATCGCGGATTTCCTTTGACCAGTATTCATCATGTCCGCCGGTCATAAATATCCTATGATTGAGCAGGGTGGCGCCCGCGCGCGCAACATCTGTATTGCTCGTATAGGTTACATCGTATCCGTTGCGTTCCATGAAGCGGATCAGAGGATAGGAATCATTCATGTACCAGTCTGACCCGCGTCCGTCCGTTTGAAAATTGACATTGTATACAAAAAATGGCCGGTTATAACTCACTTTTACCGCGTGGCCCTGGGGAAAGCTGGTGCTGCCATTATAAAGATTATTTCCGCCATATCCGTTATATGCCTGCCAGGTGGCATCGGGCGCCTGCAAAAGGATATCCGAATGACTGGCGTCGTCCCTTACGATAAAGACGATGTTATTGATATTGCCATTGTTGTCGGAAAGCTTAACGATATAATAGCCTGACACGGCACCAGCAGGAACAGCCCAGCTGGTGGTTTCTGACCAGTTGCTGCAGTCGAGAAGACCGGTAACAGGATCTGATATACCGGCAGGTTGTTTTACGCCCGGGAACGATCCCAGGTCTGCCTGAAGCCTGGCTCCCAGGCCGCCATAGTAACCCAGGCGATAAATTTTTGCAGATACCGTGCTTCCGTTTTGTGCATCTATTTTGAAGTGGACAGTATTTCCTTTATTTACGCTGATGTCTGTAGTATAGCCGTTCAGATTGGGGTTTCTGAAATCATTGGAGCTGTTTACTCCCCATTCGGAAATGGGATTTCCCGGCAGCAGATTTTCAGTCACAATAGCGTTCTGGGCCGAGGAGGTCGTCAGCAGCAGGATCCCCGTCATGAAGGTTATAACGGGCTTGCGAAACCGAAGCTTGATGAGGGCACTCAGGGATTTGCTTACCTCCCATTGAGGGAACAGGTGACTCCAGTAGGTAGAAGTTTTCATGACGGTACAAATAAGGATAAAAACAAGGCCGGTTAGCAGGGCGGATTGAGATGACAAAAACCCAAACACCTCAGCACCAAAAGATTGCATTGTGTTTATTTTGTGATTAAACAGCAAATAATAAAGCGAACTGAGATTAGCAGAGGAATTGGAAAAGGGCGGATCAGAGAATATTTGGAGTGGGCAAATGTAATAAACGAATGTCTTTCATGCAATAAGGGTAAACCCTAGGACTTGTACCTTCCCGACAGGAAAATTACCGTCTTAAGGGTTATAGCATATTCAATCAGTTTCAGAAATTCATGTCTGCTGCTACAGACAGCGATTGCTAAAATTTGACTGGATGCCTGCATACGGTACGATCATAGGAAAGTTGGGAAGCGGTGACAGAGAGGTTGCAATTCACCAGGAATTTAACTCAGGACAGGTTGGTTGGAAAGATTTTTAATTCCTACCCTAATTTAATACTATTTCCTGTTAAGCCAAATGAAGTGGCAACTTTTTTTGGAAAAGTTGAAAAAAATTACGACTAGTATTTTCTGCAATTGAAAACAATAACCGGATCGCATGAACGAAGGTGAAGGTTAGAAAGCTTCTCCGAAATCCACATAGAATCCCTTGATTCCGTTGGGGCCGAATCCAAAGTCAAAACGCAGGTTTGTCTGGTGTTTGGAATCTACCATGATCCGGAGGCCGGGACCATACGAAAGGTGAAACTGATCCCATGCAACCTGGCTATAGGTATTCTGCACCTGTCCAACGCCAAACCAGCCTGCAACTCCGAAAATATTCCAGACATGAATCCTTAGTTCAACCTGTGCATCTACCAGCACATTGTCCCGCAGACCACCCTGATAATATCCGCGCATCTGACTGGAGCCGCCCATCTCCGGCAATTCATAAAAGGGAACATTGCCGGTAGCATAACTCGAAGTCACCTGCCCTGCGAGCACATTATCTTTTGCCCAGGGAAGATATTTTCTAAGGTCTATGGCATATTTGGAAAACGAATAAGGTCCTACCGGATAGAACACGGCCGTGCTAAGCAGGAAAGAACCATGATGTGGATTGTACCGGTTGTCGCGGGTATCGTAAGCCGCCGCCACACCGAGCCCGAAGCTGGTGCCTCCGCTCAATCCTGTTACGCTGTCGGTGACCAGGAAACTGTTGCTGTCCGTCTGAATACCGAAATAGTCCGAAAGATCGAAAGGCACACCCAGGTAAAATTCACCTTTTATTTTTCGCAGCGCGGTACCCGCAAAAACAAAACGCTCGACCACATCCTGCTCAGGATCGTTCGTGATGGTATTCCCTATATCCCAGATATACTCCGGTTCTTTTTTATAGTTGAGGTAGCTGATGACCAGATATTTATTTTTATCAAAAACAAGGGTGGTGGCAATCGAGGCATTGATACGCCCGAGCGTGGAAACCGTTACCACTTCCGATAATTTGGATGGCTTTGATATGGTATCCTTTTTTGAAAGGTTCAGCACATTGAATTTGGCAAGTCCGAAGATATTCCCAGCCTCCGGAGAATAGGAATATATAGGCACCGGCAGGATGGTAAACAAATGTTCGGCCTTCTTGTTGAACTTGTCGAACCCTGAGAGACTGTCTTTTTTAACAGTGTCTTTTGCCGCACTTTCTTTTCCAAGACTGTCTTTTCCCGACGGGGTTTGCGCTGAAAGTTGTCCGAAGCTGATAGAGAGCCCGGCTATGATCAGGAATTTCTTCAAGTGGTTAGGTTAAAATATGCGCTGTATGAAATTACTATGAATAAGTATCTGCCCGCTATGAATCATTTAATTTTATCATCATTCACAAAAAATTTCCATCAGCCGGTGCAACATATCCGATTATTAAGGGTCTTTTTCATTGCGCAAAGCGCAAAAACCTGCACACATGATTAAGAATTTCTTCACCATCGCCTGGAGGAACCTCCTGAAAAGTAAAGTGTATTCAGCCATTAATATAGCCGGACTGGCTACAGGCATGGCTGTCGCCATCCTGATATCACTCTGGATCTGGGATGAACTCAGCTACGATCATTATCATAAAAATCATGAATTGCTGGCACAGGTAATGACCACGCAGACGTTTAACGGTGAAACCGGAACCGGACAGGCTGTGGCGGAACCCCTGGGTATCGAACTGCGTAATAAATTCGGCAGTGATTTTACGGCCGTCAGCATGGCCTCATGGAATTTCGGCCACATCCTCGGCGTGGGCGACAAAAAAATCAGTACCAACGGAATGTGGGTCGAGCCCGTTTTTCCTGAAATGTTTTCAGTTCAGATGAAACAGGGCAACCTCAAGGGCCTGAAGGACCCGTTGGCAATACTTATCAGCGCATCTGTGGCAAAGTCATTGTTTGGGTCAGCGGATCCGATGAACCGCACCATCCGGCTTGATAACCGTTTTGATTTCAAAGTAGCCGGTGTCTATGAAGATTTTCCAAAAAACACAACGCTGAATGATACTAAAATACTCCTGGCCTGGGATAAATATATTACCACCGATAAATGGCTGATCGACGCAGCGACCCAGTGGGGCAATCACTCCTGGCAGTGTTTTGTCCAGCTCAGGCCGACGGCTGATATGACGCGCACCAGCGCAAAAATCAGAAAGACATCCATGGCCCACCTGGTTGCTTCCCAGGACGGCGTGGAAGAATTGGTGCTGCAGCCGATGGACAACTGGCGGCTCCGCAATGAATTCAAGAATGGAAAACTGGCCGGAGGCCGGATACAGTTTGTATGGCTTTTCGGGTATATCGGTGTATTCGTGCTGTTGCTGGCCTGTATCAATTTCATGAATCTCTCCACCGCCCGGAGTGAAAAAAGAGCAAAAGAAGTCGGTATCCGTAAAACTGTCGGATCACTCCGGCCTCAGCTTATCAGACAGTTTCTCACGGAATCGATCGTGGTTTCTTTTATGGCGCTTCTACTGGCGTTGGCGCTGGTCCTGCTGCTCATTCCCTTCTTCAATGGTTTATCCGATAAAGAAATCGTCCTTCCTTACAGTAATTTTTATTTCTGGCTGTTTATTATTGCCTTCACCCTGTTCACAGGAGTTGTTTCCGGTAGTTACCCCGCATTCTATCTTTCAGGATTTGAACCCATCAAAGTCCTCAAGGGCACTTTCCGCGCAGGACGGTTCGCGTCACTTCCCAGAAAAGTACTCGTGGTGACACAGTTCAGTATTTCCATCGCGCTCATCATCGGGACGCTGATCGTTTACCGCCAGATCCAGCATGCGAAAGACAGGCCTGTGGGATATGACCGGCAGGGCCTGATCACGGTAATGATGAGCACGCCCGACCTGGCCAAGAATTACGATGCACTGAGGAATGATCTGATGGCAACAGGAAAAGTGGAAAACGTAGCCCAGTCTTCCAGTCCCGCCACGGGCATCTGGTCGAACAATATCGGTTTCAGCTGGGATGGCAAGGACCCAAGCACCCTGCCATTGTTCGGCACCGTAGGTTGCACCTATGATTTTGGCAAGACCCTGCACTGGCAGATCAAGGAGGGCAGGGATTTCTCAAGAGATTTTCTGACAGATTCCAGCGCGATGATCCTGAACGAAGCAGCCGTAAAGCTTACCGGCCTCAAATCGATTGTAGGGAAAACGATTAAATGGGATACCACTCCCTTTCGTGTGATCGGCGTGGTAAAGGACCTGGTGATGCAGTCGCCCTACGAGCCCGTGCAGCCGACGATTTTTCTGATCAGTCCGAAATGGGCCAATGTCATCACCGTGAGGTTAAAGCCTTCCGCTTCGATGCGTGAGGGCCTGGCAAAAGTGGAAGCCGTATTTAATAAATATAATCCTGCCGCACCATTCGAGTACAAGTTCACCGATGAAGAATATGCAAGGAAATTTGAAGATGAAAGAAGGATCGGAAATCTTTCCACTTTCTTTTCTATCCTCGCGATTTTTATTTCATGCCTCGGATTGTTCGGACTTGCCTCTTTTGTGGCCGAACAAAGAACCAAGGAAATCGGCGTAAGAAAAGTACTCGGCGCAAGCGTATTCAACCTGTGGCGAATGCTCTCAAAAGATTTCGTTCTGCTGGTCGTCATTTCCTGCGCGATAGCCATACCGGTAGCCTGGTATGTCCTCCACGGATGGCTACAGAAATACACTTATCGCACGGAAATCTCCTGGTGGATATTCGCCGTTGCGGCTACGGGAGCCATGGTGATCACACTCCTTACAGTAAGCTTCCAGGCCATCAAAGCCGCGCTGACCAATCCTGTTAGAAGCCTCCGGACGGAATAAGCGGAGATCGTGACGACAGCGTTGTTTAAACGCAGAAGAATGAATAGCCGCTACACAACTATCTTTACGGATACATGTAAAGAGTTATGCTGGTTTTCCTTCTCGTCTTCGTGCTCCCGCTTGTTTTGGTTTATTTTTTTCTGCAGACCCCCCCGTTCGGTACAGCACCCGATGCCGGATCGCTGGAGAAGATCCGCAGGTCCGCCCACTTTCAGAAAGGAAGTTTTCAAAATAGGGAACCGACCCCCGCTCTTACGGAAGGCGCCGGATTCTTTAAAGTAATGGGCGATTTCTTTTTTCGGGGAAGCCGCCATAAAAGGCCGTCGGCTCCACTTCCATCGATGAAAACGGATCTGATCTCCCTTGATCCGCGGGAAAACATCCTGGTATGGTATGGTCATTCTTCTTATTTCTTTCAAACAGAAGGACGCAAATTCCTCGTCGACCCGGTCTTCAGCCGGAATGCGTCCCCCCTCTCCTTCACTACGAAAAGCTTTACCGGAACAGATATTGCGCATCCCGAAAATTTCCCCTTCCTGGATTTTCTTTTCCTTACGCACGATCACTGGGACCATCTCGATTACCAGACCCTGCTGGCGCTGAAACCTAAAATCGGAAAAATATTTACGGGACTCGGAACAGGGGCACACCTTCGTTCCTGGGGATTTGAAAACGACCGTATCCATGAAATGGACTGGGATGAAACAATGGTTACGGATGACGGATTTCAAATCACCGCCGTCACGGCGCGTCATTTTTCAGGAAGGGGACTGAAACGAAATGGCACGCTCTGGGTCTCTTTTGTACTGGAGACGCCGGCAAGAAAAATTTTTATCGGTGGCGATTCGGGTTACGGAACGCATTTTGCCGCAATCGGCAGAAGGTTTGGTCCCTTCGACCTGGCGGTACTGGAAGACGGACAATACGATCCCAACTGGAAATACATTCATATGAGCCCGGAAGAAACCATTCAGGCGGCTATTGACCTTCAGGCAAAAAAAATGCTGCCTGTTCACTGGGCGCGGTTTTCGCTGTCAGCCCATGCATGGAACGAGCCCATCCTGCGTCTGTTGAAAGAGGCCGGCTTGAAAAATGTAAAGGTTCTGCATCCGCAAATAGGCGAAAAAGTAAACCTCGACGCAGACCAGGCGTTTTCAAGCTGGTGGGAAGGGATTGTATGATTTTTGATTATCTTGATTCATGATGATAATACCTGAAAAAATGACAACATCTACACACCGGGCTAGCCTCAGCACAAAAACAGTAACACTCTTCAGCATTGCACTTTTCTTTTTGGTTATTTCCGTTTCCGCGCGGCCCTTTGCCGGCTACTTCGCTTCCCCTTTGGAAGGAAGATGGGATTTAGTTCTCACCAATTCCGGCAAGACCTATCCTGCATGGCTCGAAGTGAGGCATTCGGGAACCCGTGCACTCGTAGGACAATATGTAGGACAGGGCGGAAGCGCGAGACCCATTTCCCGCGTCGTCTTTACGGATAATATTGTAAGTTTTGCCATCCCGCCACAATGGGACACCGCATCCAATGACCTGGTATTTAAAGCAAATTTCCAGAATGACAGCCTGTTGGGCACCGTCATCAATCCGGACGGGAAAATTTTCACCATGACCGGCACCCGTGCGCCGTCCCTCAAGCGAAACAGTGATCCGGTATGGAATGAAAAGGTCATGCTTTTTAACGGCAAGAACCTGAACGGATGGCATGCCATGGGCAATAACCAGTGGAAAGTGGAAAACAGTGTCATGGTAAGCCCGGCCTCCGGATCCAATATCGCCACAGACCAAAAATTCACCGACTTCAAACTGCATATTGAATTCCGCTATCCGAAAGGAAGCAACAGCGGCGTCTATCTTCGGGGCCGCTATGAAATTCAAATCGTAGACAGCAAAGGACAGGATCCCAGCAGAGACCTGCTCGGCGCCATCTACGGTTTTCTTCCACCGACGGACATGATGGCCCGCGACGCAGGCGAGTGGCAGTCCTATGACGTTGAACTGGTAGGCAGACTGGTCACACTGGCCGTTAACGGAAAAACCGTTATCTGTAACCAGGAAATACCAGGCATCACCGGGGGCGCCATCGACAGTCAGGAAGGAGATCCCGGTCCGATCATGATCCAGGGAGATCATGGCGCCATTGATTTCAGGAATATCTGGATTCAGACAGCCAAAACAGGCGGCTAGTATTTTCCACCTCTGTCAGGTCAGACTGCGGAAACGCTGAAGCGGGATTTTCTTCCGGCATGTCTCCTTTTTTCAAAAAAATAGTCAGCGGGGACGAAATTTCCCTGTGGTTTTACTGCTTTAATTGACGGCGGTCAATTCTTTTCCATTTTCGGGTACGGCATACCGTTAGCAGTCAAGAGTGCTTCGGGTGAAAGGCCGAAGACTGGTGGCAAATACTGTTAGTCCTCATTTTTATCCATTTGGTCAATTTTTTATAGCATTTTATCCCTTCCCTATCGGATTGCCGGACTAAACCGGATCGAACTTCTCCTGCCGGTCGCAGATAAAATCCGTTTTGGCATCTTACCTGTTAAATGACATCTGCTCCGGTCATATCGGTGAAAACAAGATATACAAATGCCTTATCCGCAAGGCCATCTGCCCTTCCTTTTTTTATGGCGGCATGGATTATCCTACCGTTTAACAGAACTATTACCAGGTAAAAAGGCATTTTGATCTTTTTCGTTGTTCTGCGTATTTGATTGAAAAATTTCTTTTTATGTCGCATGATAATTAAAAAAATTCCATCTGCGCGGGAAAACACGCAACGTCATTAACCGAGGATTAACCTTGATACATTTGGCAGCTTAAAAAAAATCCCTTAGAAATGAAACGATATGTTCCGCTGCTTTGTGGAATGGCCTGCCTTGTTTTTGTTTCGGTTGCCAGATCACAAACAATATATGACAGTGCAACGGCCGGTGCGTCATCACTCACCGCCGCTCCTTTTCTCCGTATGAATCCTGATGTTCGTTCCTCGGCCATCGGACAAAGCGGCATCGCCCTTCAGGGAAACAACATCACCCATTATGCCAATCCCGCCCGCATGGTGCAGGTTTCTGACAAGAGTGCCGTCAGTCTTTCCTATACGCCATGGATGAACAACCTCGTTAAGAATGTCGCGCTATATGCTGTTTCCGGTTATTTCAAATCTTCGGATAATGAAGTGATCAGTGCCGGGGTTCGTTATTTTAAACAGGGACAACTCAACCAGACGGACGAGAGCGGGCAAAGTTTCGGAGTGTATAATCCGTACGACCTGGCGATAGACGCTTCCTATTCGAGAAAACTTTCAGAGGTCCTTTATATCGGTGCAACTTTCCGGTATATCTATTCCCAGATCCTCAGTACCGGATTTAATGGTTATCAGAACGGATCGGCGGTTGCGGCTGATCTTGGACTATACTATCAGTCCAAAGAAAACGAAAAGGGCCAGACCGTAAGCCTTGGTGCCGTCGTCACCAACATCGGATCGAAACTTAAATACAGTGTCAATTCCCCCGGCTACGCCCTGCCCGCCACGGCCGGAATCGGCGGCGCTTTCAATCAGAAAATGACCGACGAAGACCGGGTGATATTTACGGCTGACCTGCTGACACCCATTACACAGCCCGTCGCGGGAAAAGGATTTTTTCAGGACAGGATCCAGTTCAACTTCGGCGGTGAATACGATTATCATTCCCTGCTCTTCGTCCGCGCCGGTTTCTCTCACGAAAGCACGGCCTTCGACGGATATGAATTCGTAACAACCGGTATCGGACTCAATGTAAAATCCTGCCGGGTGGACCTGGCTTACCTGATCCCTTCAGGAAGTACTACCAGTTCCATCATGTCCAACACATTTAAAATTGGTTTTTCATTCATCATAAAATAAAGTTATCCGTATTCTTTTCCACCCTCAATCCAAGGCAATGAGCAATTTTTACAAGCAGCTCCTGAAGTCGACTTTTACTGCACTGTTTACCCTGTGCAGTTTCTTATTGATGGCCCAGAGAATTCCCGCCCGGTCCGAAGCCATGGTTCCGGGAAAGATTCTCGTGAAGCTGAGACCGGATGCTTCCAGTCAGGTGCTTCGCAACCTTGACCGTATTGCGAAAAATAATTCACCCGCCGGTTTCGCGACGGGTCTTGCACAGTTCGACCGCGTAGCGCGTACACTGAGTGCAGTTAGAATGAAAAGGGTCTTCCCCTATGCTGGCAGGATGGAGGCCAAGCAGCATCGTTATGGCCTGGACCGCTGGTATGTACTTGAAGTCGACAGAAATCTTTCCGTGCCAACGGCGATCTCTTCCTTTGCACAGGTAAGGGAAATAGAAAAAATTGAACCGGCGCTTGTGGTGAAAAGCATTACGTCCCCCGTAACAAGGATCAATTCCTCTCCCGGTACAAAACCACTCGATGCCAGCGATACGCCACCGGTGAATGACCCCTATTATTTTCTTCAGTGGCATTATCACAATACCGGACAGGTAGGCGGATATCCGGGTGCGGACATCGACCTTCCGGCAGCCTGGAAAATCACTTCGGGCAAGTCCAGCGTAATCGTGGATGTGGTAGATCAGGGTGTACAATATGATCATCCGGATCTGGCGGCCAATATGTGGAAAAATACCGCAGAGCTTAACGGCCAGCCCGGCGTGGATGACGATGGCAACGGATATATCGATGATGTCTATGGATACAATTTCGCAGACCAGACCGGTAATATCTCGCCGGGAGACCATGGTACCCATACCTCGGGAACCATCGCTGCCGTCAATAACAACGGTATCGGCGTAGCCGGAATCGCCGGTGGTTCGGGAAACGGAGACGGAGCCCGGATCATGTCAAGTGAAATCTTTGGCGGCAATGGAGCGGATGAAATCGGCACTGCGGCAGCCATCGTTTACGGAGCGAACAATGGAGCGGTGATTTCCCAGAATTCCTGGGGCTACACCGTTCCCGGTGTATACAGCCAGGCTGTGCTCGATGCAGTCGATTATTTTACCAAAGAAGCAGGCCGCGACGGAAACGGCAATCAGGTCGGCCCGATGAACGGAGGGCTGGTGATCTTTGCTTCGGGTAACGACGACCTCAATGACCTCTCCTACCCTGCCTATTATCCTACGGCCATTGCCGTAAGCGCCACCACCTGTTTCGACAACAAAGCTTCATATTCCAATTACGGATCCTACGTGGATATTTCCGCTCCGGGTGGCGACAACAGCGACCCGAACAACAGTCATCAGGAAATAGCCAGCACCATCTCCAACGGCGGATACGGTTATATGGCCGGAACATCCATGGCATGCCCGCACGTTTCCGGTGTTGCTGCCCTGATTGTATCTCAATATGGAAAACCCGGATTCACCAACGAAGATTTAAGAAACCGGTTATTGAATTCGACTGCTCCCTTCATCGCGATGAATCCGGCCTATAACGGTTTCATGGGTTCAGGACGCCTCGACGCGGGAAAAGCGCTGGAATCCAACAGCCAGGTGCCTCCCAATACCATTTCTGATCTTGCCGGATCGAGCCTTGCACAAAATAGTATTTCGCTTAACTGGACTGCTCCCGCCGATGCTGACAATATCAATGCGCACAGCTATGTGATCTATTATGCAAAACACGCATTCGACAGTACGGAAAAAGATACCCTTACAAAAATATTCATTAACAAAGCCCTTACGGCGGGATCGCCCGAAACCTGGCTGATCGGCGGGCTGCCGCCTTCCACGGATTACTATGTCAGTATTTCCGCCAAGGACTTTTGGGGAAATGAAAGTTCCTTGTCTAACCAGGTTAAAGTCACAACACAGGCAGGACCTGTTGTCAGTACACCCGCAGGGCCCCTTTCCCTTAATATCAATGTGACTGCAAGTCCCACCGCCAGCACTTCGCTTACGCTCACCAACAACGGCAGTGGCGGCATGACCTGGAGCGGCGCAGCCATTCCCGTTTCTTCCAGCTGGGCAAGAAAAGACGGCAGTTTCAACGACACGCTTACACTGATCAAACCGGATATGTACCCAAGCTCCTTTATCGGAGACGACCAGCGCGTGAGTTTTTCTGCCGCGTCACGCATTGATGTAAGCAAGAAATTTAACCTGACCCACGTTGCCAATTATATGGACGCCCAGGGCATCACAGCGCCCATTACCATTTCCATCTATAAAGGTGGAAACGATCCGTCCAAAGGAACCCTGCTTGTTTCGCAGACACTCAATCAGGCAGAAGCATGGGTCCTGACCGTGACCAAGCTGAATGGCATGTTCGTGTTCAACCCCGGCGAATGGTTCTGGATTGTTTACTCTTATGATCCTGCGTACGGTTATATACAGGGTGCGCAGAACGATGCATCGCCTGCCAATGAATTATATAATCTTACCAGCAGCAACGGCGGCAAAACCTGGAACACCATCACCAGCCAGTATGCGGCAGTAAATTTTTATATGCTGGCCCTCAGCAATGAAGGTTATTTCGGCAACTTTATCACCTTGCAGCCCAACGCCGGCAACACACCCGGCCTGAGTTCCACTGATATTACGCTGCAGGGCAACGGCTCTACCATCCGGAATGGGGTATACCGCTTCAATGTACAGATCGCTTCGAATGACCTCAATAATCCGCTCGCCAATGTTCCACTGGATGTGACGGTATCCGGACAAAAAGGTACACTGACCAGCAAACAGGGCCTCCTCGACTGCAAGACGGTATTTATCGGAAAGGATGGCGATGCAGCAATTAAATTGTATAATTCGGGATTGTCGACGCTGTATAATTTCAGTTTCCAGACAGACAATCCGCTTTTCAGTACGGTGTCCTTACCCGACAGCCTGTATCCCGGTGATTCCGTAGAATTCAGGATCAGGTTCACTCCCACTGCCGCAGGACAGCAACTCGCAAAGATCAAACTTACCACCAACGACGGCGGCCTGAATCTTTCAGGGTCCGGCGTAGGTGTGGAACCGCCATTGATGGAACTTGCCGGCATACCACTACAGATCGTGGCCCGCGTGGATTCTACAGGAAAAAATTCCTTTACCATTTCAAATAAGAACGGAAAATTCCCACTCAGCTTTTCGCTGCCGGAAATCGCCGCAGTGAACAAGGCCCTGAAAGTAAAAGCGCTTGCCAAAGGCAATGATCCGAGCATGGACTATGCATGGATTGACAGCCAGGAGCCCGATGGACCCGTATTCAGCTGGGATGATATTTCGAAAACCGGTATGGATATTACTGCCTCACTCGCTAAGGACGTCAAATCGTCCAGGCTTTTCCAGCTAGGATTTCCCATGAAATTCTATGGTGATACCATCCGCGAACTGTATGTGACCAGCATGGGTATGTTGTCGCTGAATTACCCGGGTGCCATGAATGGAAGTTCGAGCCAGATGCCCGTTGTGAACGACGGAATAAACGGTATGATTGCGGGACTTTATTTTGAACTCATGCGACCCGTAATTAAAGGAAATGAGCACGTGTTTGTAAAGCTGCTGCCCGGAAAATTCATTGTTCAGTATAATGACCTTGAATATTTCGACGGAAATTTCTACGACTACGGTTCCTACAGCACCGGCAAGGCCACTTTCCAGATTGTATTGTACAGCAATGGAAAGATCGAAATGAATTTCAAAGACGTCGCCAATGCCAGCTGGGCATACGGCACCAACACCGGGTTGGAAAATAAGGATGAAACAAAGGGCATCAGCGTGCAGGGTTATGATATCCTGCCCTCACCCTGGGTACCTACCGACAATACCACCCTGTGGTTTGTTCCCATGGCTCCGAAATTTATTAAGGCGATCAGTCCTGCCAGTGGCGTAGTTGCTCCGGGTGACACGGTCAATATTGAAGTCACCGCTACAGCCAAAGGACTTGTTGACAGCTCATACCTCACCAGCCTGTCCCTTACCACCAACGATCCGCTGAATGAAAAGTCGGAAGTCCCGGTTGTCTTCACGGTGACCGGCAGTCAGGGTATGATGCAAAAGACCGACACGCTTGCATTCGGAAATGTATATAAGAACGGTAATGGGAAGCTTGAGGCGGTATTTCTTAACGCCGGTACGAAGCCTGTACAACTTTTGTCAGTAAGCATCAGTGATGCCGCCTATACAACGGATGTGCAGCCTGCGGCCGTTCCCCCTTTCTCTGAACTTCGCATTCCTGTAAACTTCAAACCAACAACAGCCAATGCCTATCCTGCATCGATGACCGTCACCACCGACGATTCTGCGCAGGCCATCTATACAGTGCAGCTCACCGGATCCGGTAAGTCAACTCCAGCCATGAGCTGGTCATTATCCGGAGGTCAGGCCAATACCCTGAACACCGGCGAAACACTGCCTGCCGCACTGACTCTCGCAAACCACGGAGACGCAGACCTCACTGTCATGGTGGAAAGGCCGCAGTGGTTTACCGTGAATCAGCCGGGCATGGGCGTTCAGAACGGTCTTGACTCTGCGCATTCCTATTCGATCCATAAAAATATCGACAGCAGCAGCGCCGCATACGAATGGGTGGAACTGGCAAATGGCCTGGGTACGCCTTCGCTTGCAGACGCCTCCGGTATCAGTTCCGAAGAAGTCAAACTGCCTTTCGCATTCCCTTATTTTGGCAAGACCTACACATCCCTCTTTATAAACTGGATGGGAGACATCTCACTGAACTATATGAGAGACCTGCGTGGTATCCTGCCGGGATTGCCTTCGCCGGAATATCCCAATGGTATTATTGCGGCCGCCAACCAGCTGATCGGAAAATCCTATGACTGGGAAAACGGTCAGTACATCGGAAATATTTATTACTACTCCGACACCGACAAACTGGTGGTAGAGTATTATGATCTTGTCGGACTGAATTACGGAACGGTGGGGTATACTACGTTCGAAACCATCGTGTATAAAGATGGCCGGGTAAAGATGATGTACAAGAGCGGTGAAAACGTGACTAACTATACGCAGACGTTTACCGTCGGAATCGAAAATGAAGACGGGTCAGACGGTGCAATGGCGTATAACCATACCCTTTTCTTCAAAGACAAAGGCGCTATAGAATTTGTTCCTTCCGTGCCTTACACCCTGCATCCCGGAGATTCCGTTTCGATGCCCGCCAACTGGACAACAACCAGCATGACGGACGGAGTATACAAAGACAGGATCCGCATCGTTTCGAACGATCCGTTGATGAGCACGATAGATATACCTATGGAGCTTATGGTAAACGGAAACCTGAGTGTGAAAGCTGACGATTCGGTGAACTTTGGTAAGGTGGTTGCCTTTACAGGTCCCGACGGGCAGCCTAAAACATATACAAAGCCCGTATTGCTTAAGAACGATGGTAAAAAGCCTCTTACCATCAGCAGCATGGACTTTAATGGCAACCCGGCGCTTATACTGAAGGAACAGATCCAGAATCCTGATCTGTTCACCAATCCGATTGTCCTGGCTCCTGGAGAGGTGTTGAAATATCATGTCGTGTTTACGCCGGATGCTTCCATGGATCAGTTCGAAGAATTCATGAATGTGAATTCCGACTTTGGAACGCAAATCAATATTCTTGTCACGGCCCATGTAACTCCCCCGCCGGTTGTCACAAGTGATTCACCTTCGATCCACATTTTCATGAACCAGCAGGATACTGCTATCAGGATGGTGAATCTGGGCAATACCGGTAGCGGGGACCTCGATTACACACTGGGTATTGAATACCATCGTCCCGGTATTACGTACAACGCGAAGTCAACGGCAAAACCGCTGAAACAAACAACCAACGTGCAGCCGCCGCTTACGCTGTATGGTTCAGGGTTTCCGGCAGTCGCACTGAATGCAGCAGGTAACTTTGCCGATTCCATCCTCATGTACAAGACCGGACCTCACCAGTTGGATTACTTCGGTACGGGATTTGACGAAGGTGCTTTCACCACGCTGATCCGCTTTAACGGAGGAAAGAAAGGATTTTATCTTTCGCATGTGGCTACCCGTTATCGTACGGACAACATGATGAATACTACGATCAGGCTAAAAATCCTCCTGGGCAACAGCGCCAACTCATTAACAACAGTTCATGAGCAGACAGTGGACATACTGCCGGATACTACCGCGCAGGGTATCTACCTGGTCGCCAAACTGGATTCCAGCATACTCGTCAACGCATACGAAGATTTCTGGGTTGAATGGGATTATGCCTATGGCATGCGCTATCCCCAGGCTTTCCAGTACACGACGCTGGAAGAATCCAAACCAAATACATTCTACTGGAAAACACCGGGCCGCGATGCCTTTGTAGACCAGGGTCCTTTCGTGAGCTATTACGTGGCTGCTTATGCCGAGCAGGACAGCACCGGCGGATGGCTGAAAATCAGCCCTGACAACGGTTCAGTAGCCGCAGGACAGTCGACAGGCATTCAGCTTGTAGCGGAAGGACCAAAAGTCGCACCACCGGATCAGATCGCGAATGTGGTTGTGCATTCCAATGACCCGGCTACTCCTGATTATCTCGTGCCGGTATTCGTACACATCGACCAGGCGCCGGAATTGTCGGTACACGACACCCTGTACGTTCATGAAAACGATACACTGACCAGCCTGATTCCCGCGGCGGATGACGGCGGCGGTGCGGTACAGGTTTCACTGTCCGGCAGCGACACGTCGGCTGCGGTAAATCAGACCGATTCGGGTGCTTATTTCATATACCATCCGGGTTACAATGATGCTGGGCTGCACCCCTTTGTGATAACCATGACGGATGTAAACAGCAACCACCGCAACGATTCATTGGTCGTGATGGTGCTCAATACCAACAGGGCTCCCGTCGCCGTGCATCCGGCAGGTGAAAAATCCACCGCCCTGCAATCACCGGCGCTGATGATTGCCATGGATTCCGTATTCACGGATCCTGATGGCGATCCCATGGCCTTCAATCTGACCCAGACGGATCCGAGAGTGAAAGTGTATATCGATTCCAACGGACTCGTGAGCATCATCCCGCTCGATACCGGCCGGATCGACCTGCCCTTTGCAGCAACCGATACCAATTTTGCTTCAGGATATGATACCCTGCACCTGTATGTGAAAAACAACAGGGCGCCCGAAGCAGCCGATATGCCCAACATGATCATTGAGAAGGGAAGTGAACACAGCATCGCCCTTTCGCAATGGTTCTCTGATCAGGACGAAAACGATGAGTTGAACTATGAAGCGGTCGCTGACACAACAGGCATCATCGGATTGTCAACCCAGGGCCAGGGCCTCACCGTCAGCGGACTCAGTGCAGGTGAATCTAAAGTTACTGTAACAGCCCGCGATGGAAACGGGGGAAGCGTAAGCAAGACCTTCCGTGTGCAGGTGCTGAATAACCTGGGAAATATTGTAGATGACTACAATATCCGTGTAGGGCCAAATCCTGTTCATGAATCCGCGCGCATCATGTTCCAGCTGGGTGATCAGAAAAAAGTGCATATCGATCTGATCAGCATGGATGGAAAATTGCAGTCGGTGCTGTTCGAAGGCATGAAACCTGCCGGCAATCATTCGATCGAGGTTAATTTTTCGCGCATCGCAGCAGGAAACTATCTGCTCAAATTTACCATCGACGATAAAACAGGTGTAGTGCAGATCGCAAAACTCTGACAGATATTCAATTCAGTTTTATAAAAGCCCCGGAAGTACCGGGGCTTTTTTTTATCGATAAGCAAAGACGACAATTTTTGTAAGTTGTGCCCGGATAAAATACAACCGGATGCCGCTAAAGTGTATTATCGTGGACGACGAAAGCCGGGATGTGAACGCACTAAAGAGTCATATCCGGAAAACACCGTTCCTGAAACTTGCCGGTGCATTTTCGGATCCTGAAATCGCCCTGGAATTCCTGAAAGACCACCCGGCAGACCTGGTCTTTCTGCATATCCGCCGGGCGGACAGGCATAGCAAAACCATTCTCCCGCTTTTTCATGAACAGGCAGCCGTCATCCTCATGTCGGCCGACCGTAAACTGGCCTCTGACGGCTACGAGGCAGGAGTATCGGATTTTATGGTAAAGCCTTTTACGTTCTCCCGGTTCCAGGCGGTAATGGAAAGACTGCAAAAGCCGGCCTCCCCGTCAAGGGTATCCGAAATCAGCGGATCAGCGCCCGTTTCACGCGGGGGGTATATTTTCATCAAAGAATCCACGCGCCTGCTACGCGTGGAACTCGACGATATCTTTTATGTTGCCGGGCTGAAGAATTATGTTTCTGTCTATACCAAATCGCAGCGTATCGTCAGCCTGCAGACGATGAAACAGATGGAAAGCATTCTTCCCCCACATCGATTTGCGAGGGTACATCGTTCTTATTTCGTAGCTTTCGATAAGATTATCAGCGTGGAAAAGCAACAAATCAGGCTCAGGGATAAAACCATACCTATCGGCAACATTTACTATACTGCGTTTATGAAAAAACTCATGAAGATGGGCAATTCATAAATACCATTAATTTTGTATCAATTTAACCGTAAAACGACCCGTTTAGCATAATTCTCTTCCAAGAAAACCGAATTTTAAACTACAATCGAGTTATTATGAAAAAATTACTGCTTACATCCGTCGTATTCTTTATCGCATTTGCGGGCTTTTCACAACATCTGTCTGTTAACCTTTTTGGGGGGTACACGTTCCGGGACAGGGTTAATTTTGGTAATGCCTACGCCTATATCAATGATGGAGGCATGTGGGGCGCATCCATTGAAGGCGTCAACGCCCAGGGTACCGGTATAGAACTTCTTTATCAGTACCAGGCCACAGAATTACCGATCTACAGTTATCCCAACAACGTTCTTTTACAGGCCAACAACAATTCAGTTATCTCGTATCTCCTCTTGAATTTTGAACAGTATTATATGAATAACCCGAAAATCCAGCCCTATGGAGGCATCGGACTGGGTGCGGCATTCTACAAAGGAGACGGAGGATCTTCTTCCACCACGAAATTTGCATGGGACCTTAAAGTCGGCGCTAAATTTATGATGGCGTCGAGTGTCGGAATAAAAATTGGTGCCCAGCTGCTTGGCAGTTCACAGGCAACGGGTACAGGATTTTATGTTCCGCCTTATCCATACCCCCCGTATGCGTACACGACCTATGCTACCATCCTGCAGTTTGGTTTTACCGGAGGCGTGGTATTTGATTTCGGAGGCCATTAATGTTTAGCAGATGATGCATCCGAAGGATTCTTTCTCAACGGTAGATGAGTATATCGCTCTGTATCCTCCGGCAATTCGAAAAAATCTTCAGTTAATCAGAAAAACCATAAGACAAGCGGCCCCTGACGCAGAAGAGACCATCAGTTACATGATGCCAGCATACCGGTTACACGGTATGCTGGTTTTTTTTTCGGCAGCTAAAACACACTACGGATTTTATCCCGGCGCCAGTCCGATCCCGGTTTTTAAAGAGAAACTAAAAGACTACGATACCTCAAAAGGCACTGTTCGTTTTCCCGTTGATAAGCCCGTTCCCACTAAGCTCATTAAAGAGATCGTAAAATTTAAGGTGGCAGAAAACAAGGCAAAGGATGCCCTGAAAAGCAAAGCGAAAAAGAAATAGGGAGGACTACAGTCGCGGTCGCTGCCAACAG
>Ga0163163_10000491_pt1 | contig 35805 bp, 38 predicted proteins | sample S65metaG_FD_119766 | JGI IMG/M metagenome (GOLD analysis project Ga0163163, IMG submission 119766) | Switchgrass rhizosphere microbial communities from Kellogg Biological Station, Michigan, USA - S6-5 metaG | ecosystem: Host-associated > Plants > Roots > Rhizosphere > Soil | place: USA... | reverse complement strand
GGCTCGCTGTCCACCGCCTCGCGCAGGGAAATGCTTTTGCCCGGCGGATTGGGGATCAGCTTGGCGATGCGATCCACCAAGCCCAGCGGCATCTGTAGGACTCGTCCGGCGTCGCGCACGGCGGCGCGCGCCTGCAAACTTCCCAGCGCCATGATCTGCGCCACCCGGTCGGCGCCATATTTGTCGCGCACATAGCGCACCACTTCGTCCCGCCGTTCCTGGCAGAAGTCGATATCGAAGTCCGGCATCGACAGGCGTTCAGGATTGAGGAAGCGCTCGAAGAACAGGCCGAAACGCAACGGGTCCAGATTGGTGATGTCCAGCGCCCAGGCCACCAGCGAGGACGCGCCGGAGCCGCGCACGCCCACCGGAATCCCTTGCGCCCGCGTCCACTTCATGAAGTCGGACACGATCAGGAAATAGCCGGGAAAGCCCATGCGATTGATGATGCCCAGCTCATAGGCCAGGCGTTCGTCATAGACGCTGCGTTCGGCTGCCAGCCGCGCGCCTTCCAGGCGGCGCGACAGGCCCTGTTCGGCCTGAAGCTTCAACTCCTCTTGCGCGGACTTTCCGGACTCCGGCACGAACACCGGCAGGATGGGCTTGCGCTTGACGGGACGGAAAGCGCAGCGGCGCGCGATCTCCACCGTATTCTCGATCGCCTCGGGCAGGTCGGCGAACTGGGCCTGCATCTCCGTCGCCGTCTTGAAGCGATGTTCGCGGGTCAGCCGGCGGCGGTCGTCCTGGCTGACAAAGGCGCCGTCCGCGATGCAGAGCAAGGCGTCATGCGCCTCATACATCTTGGCGGTGCCGAAATGCACGTCATTGGTGGCCACCAGGGGCAGCTTTTTCGTGTAGGCCATGTCCAACAGGGCATCTTCGGTGGCGCGCTCTTCGGGCAAGCCATGACGCTGCAGTTCGACATAGAGCCGGTTGGGAAACGCCTGGACCAGCTTGTCCAGTGCCGCATCGGCGGCGGCGCGCTGGCCGTCCAGTAAAAGTTGGTTGACCACCCCGCCGGGGCCACCGGTCAGCGCGATCAGGCCATCGCTATGGATGGCGAGCTTCTCGGCGGTCACATGCGGCCAGTCGCCGGCTTCCACTTCCAGATAGGCGGCGGAGAGGAGCTTGGTGAGATTCAGATAGCCCGCCTCGTTCTGCACCAAGACCGGCAGGTGCGGCGGCTTCTTGCGCGTGCCGGTATGATGGGACGCGCGGGGGGCAAACTCCACCGACAACAGCGCTCCGACGATGGGCTGGATGCCCGCCTTGGCCAGGGTATCGGCGATCTCGAACACCCCGAACAGGTTGTTGGTGTCGGTCACCGCCGCGGCGGGCGTTCCGGCATAGCGCGCCAGATCGGCCAGTTCCTTGGGCCTTACCGCCCCTTCCAGCAGCGAATAGGCACTCTTGATACGCAGATGAACGAAAGACGCCATGACCGAAGGATCCGGGATGAAAGAGTCAGGCGTGCATTATCGCTTGCTCCGTCCGGGATATGGGCACTGCCGATCCCATATCCACAGCCACAGGCGGATCAGGCGATCAGACCGGCAGATGGTTCAAGGCGGCATGAGCCCCGCTGGCCAGCACAAAGGCCCACACCATGAACAACACCAGTCCCGCACCCGCCGCGACATCCTTGGCCCACATGATCCGATCTCCCGCTTATGAGAGTTCGTTCTACATTGGTTCTTACGAAAGAACAAGAACAAAACATGATCAAAAAGCAGACGACGTGGGACACGGTGTCAGGCAAAACAAGGAGTTGGTGCGGCAAAGATGAACTATTGGAAACCAATAATTCGTCTGCGACTGGTTATCGCTTGGGCTAGTGTCAGGGCGCTCGGTCCGGCGGCGTGAGAGGTGATTCCCATTGTACCACCTCAACCTTCGAGCCATGCTGTCGGACCGAGCACCTCCTGTCAGGTTAGCTGACCCCAGAGGCTTTCCATCCTCACAAATTCCCAATAATTGGACCTCTTCAGCGGGCTGATGCGCCTTGAGGCCTTCGACCAGCTTGCCCTGGTGCAGCAGACGCGGTCCATCTGTGAGCCAGTTTGAAATTGGGTTTGCGGGCCAGCAGCAGCTTCGGCTTGAGGGCCGCGTTTTTTCCGAAAACCAAGGGCAAACCAAGACCGAAATTTTTCGCCGGTTGGACTTGTATTTAACCGATATGTTATTTAACTTACTCATTATGAAAAACCTCGACGCCGCCTATGGCGCCCTCGCCGATCCCACCCGCCGCGCCATCCTGGCCAGGTTGGCTCTGGGAGAGGCCACGGTGGGAGAGATCGCCGAACCCTTCCCCATCTCCGGCCCCGCGATCTCGCGCCATCTCAAGGTCTTGGAAGAAGCCGCGCTGATCACGCGCACTCGGCGCAGCCAGCAATTCGTCTGCCGCCTCAATCCCCAAGGCCTCAGAAGCGCACAGGAATGGCTGGACCATTACCGCGCCTTCTGGACCGGAGCCTTTGATCGCCTGGATGTCCACCTCAAGAAAACACCGGAGAAAAAATGACTACGATCACCACAAGTCCCGTTCTGGAAATCCGGCGCCTGGTCGATGCGCCGCCCGATGCCGTGTTCGACGCCTGGCTGGAGCGCGAACAATGGCAGGCCTGGATCGGACCGGAAGGCTGCCAGTGCGAAGTGCCGGTGCTGGAGCCGAAGGTCGGCGGGCGTTACCGCATCCAGATGCATCTGTCCGATGGCCGTGAAATTCCCGTCGAAGGCGTGTTCAAGATCATCGACCGTCCCAACAGGCTGGCGTTCACATGGAGCTGGGCGTTGGGCGGCCAAGGGGACACGCTGGTCACGCTCGTCTTTCGCGCCAAGGGCGGACAGACCGAAATCACGCTCAGCCATGAAGGCCTGCCCACACCGGAAGACCGCGAAGGTCACGGCAAGGGCTGGAATTCCACTCTCAACAAGCTGGCCCGCTACGTCAAAGGAGAAACACCATGAATGCCGTCATCGAATCTCCGGTGAAATTGTCACTGACTCGCAGCTTCGACGCCGATCCCGAAACCCTGTTCGATGCCTGGCTGGATAAAAGCTGGGGCGAGTGGGTCGGCCCGCCGGGAGTCAATGGCGAGGTGGTCCAATTGGAGCCCAAGGTCGGCGGCAGCTACCGCGTGGTCATGCACCTGCCCAGCGGTGACACAAGGACAGTCGGCGGCACCTATAAGGAAATATCCCGCCCCAGCCGGCTGGTCATGAGCTGGAAGTGGGAGCATGAGGAGCGGGACACGCTAATCACCCTCACCTTCCGCGCCCAGGGTAAAGGTACCCAGCTGACCATTCTCCACGAAGGCTTTGCCGCACCGGAGCGCCGCGACAGCCACAACAATGGCTGGACCGGCACCTTGGACAAGCTGGAGAAGTTTCTGGCCGGCTAATTCTGGCCGTGGCGTTGCGGCGGGCCTTCCACCAGCTTGCCCTGATCCAGCAGCATCGTGCGGTCCATCCGGGATGCCAGTTCGAAATTGTGGGTGGCGATCAGGGCGCCCACGCCTTGTGCGCGGGTGACCTGGATCAGGGCATCGAACACCCCACCCGCGGTGCGGGGGTCGAGATTGCCGGTGGGCTCGTCCGCCAGCAGCAGTTTCGGCTTGTTGGCGAGGGCGCGGGCGATAGCCACGCGCTGCTGTTCGCCGCCCGACAGTTGCGCAGGCCGGTGGCTGAGCCGCTGGCCCAGGCCCAACATGTCCAGCAAACGCGCGGCTTCCTTGGCGGCCCCGGTGCGCGAGGTGCCTGCGATCATCTGCGGCAGCACCACATTCTCCAAAGCGCTGAACTCCGGCAGCAGATGATGGGCCTGATAGACAAAGCCCAGCCGGTCGCGGCGGATGCGGGTGCGTTCGGCATCCGGCAAAGCGGAAGCCGCCACGCCTTCGATGGTGATTTCGCCGCTGGTGGGGGCTTCCAGCAATCCGGCGATATGCAGCAGCGACGACTTGCCCGCCCCGCTCTGACCCACCAGCGCCACGATCTCGCCCGCATGCACGGTCAGATTGAGGCCGCTGAAGATTTCGAGCTGCCCCTCGCCTTCGCGGTAACGGCGGGTGATGTTTTCCAGCCTGAGGATTTCACTCATACCGGAGCGCCTCGACCGGATCGAGCCGCGCCGCCCGCCAACTGGGATAGAGCGTCGCCAGGAAAGTCAGCACCAGTGCCATCACCACCACCGACGCCACCTGACCCGGCGCCATCTCCGCCGGCATGTGCGAGAGGAAATAGATGGTGGGATCGAACAAAGTTACGCCAGTCACCTTCGACAGGGCCTGGCGGATATTCTCGATATTGGCGCAGAACACCACCCCGATGGCGAAACCGATGATGGTGCCCACCACGCCGATGCTGGCGCCGGCGATGAAGAAGATGCGCATCACTGCGCCCCGCGTCGCACCCATGGTGCGCAGGATGGCGATGTCGGGCGACTTGTCCTTCACCAGCATGATCAGGCCGGAGATAATGTTCAGCGCCGCCACCAGGATGATCAGGGACAGGATCAGGAACATCACATTGGCTTCCACCTGCACAGCTTCGAAAAAGGCGCTGTTGATGTCCTGCCAGGGTACCGCCCGGGTCATGGCTCCCGCCGCCTTGGTCAAGGCCGGCAGCAGAGGGAGATCGGCTTCCGGATCGGTGAGCATAACCTCGATGCCGGTCACCGCATCGCCGGTGTTGAAGTAAAGCTGCGCCTCGTTCAACGGCATGAAAATGTAATTGCTGTCGTAAAGCGTGTTGCCGACATGGAAGCTGGAAATCACGTGATAGGTCTTGACCCGCGGCGTGGCACCGAAGGGTGTGACATTGCCCTTGGGCGCGATCAGGGTGATGTCGCCGCCCACCTGCACGCCCAACTTGGCGGCAAGGTTCGAGCCCACGATCACCACATCGTCGCGGTCGAAATAGGCCAGCGACCCAGCCCGCAACTTTTCCGCCACCATTGTCAGCTTGGCGAGATCAGCGGGACGGATGCCGCGCACGATCACGCCGGTATTGGCGCCGTTCTGGGTGGCCATCACCTGGCCGTCCACAATCGGCGTGGCGCGCACCACGCCCGGCACGGCGCGGATGCGCCCCGCCACCGCGTCATAATTGGGAAGCGCGCCCATCTGCGACTGGATGGTGACATGACCGGACAGGCCCAGGATGCTTTTCAGCAATTCGACCCGGAAGCCGTTCATCACGCTCATCACAATGATCAGGGTGGCCACCCCCAGCGCGATCCCAATCAGCGAAAACAGCGAGATCACCGAGATGAAACTCTCCTGCCGTTTGGCGCGCAGGTAGCGGGTGGCGATCATCCATTCATAGGGCGCAAAGGCCCCGGTCTTTTTTGATTCCGGCATGCAGGCAACGTAAGGGCCTCATGCGAATCCGTCCATCGCAAACCCTTGCGCGCCTCGCCGGGCCGCCCCATACCGCTGCCATGGTTCCCCCACCCGGCGATTCCCTTAACCGCACCGAGATCACGGGAATCCGCCGGATCGAGCTGATCGCCCTGTTCGGGGTGCTGACGGTCTTCACCCCCATCGGAATCGATCTTTACCTGCCGGCGCTGCCCACCATCGCGGCCGAGTTCAAATCCTCCATCGCGGCCATCGAACATTCCCTGGCCGCCTTCTTCCTGGGCCTGTGTCTGGGCCAGGCCATGGTAGGCCCCTTGTCGGACCGCTTCGGGCGGCGATGGCCGATCCTGGGAGGACTGGCGCTTTACATCCTGGGCGCCAGCGGCTGCGCCCTGGCGCGGGATCCCATCACCCTGGACATCGCCCGCTTTGTCGAAGCGGTGGGCGGCTGTGCCGGCACGGTCCTGGCGCGCGCTTGTGTGCGCGATCTTTTCCCGCCCCAGGAAGCCGCCCGCATCTTCGCCCAGATGCTTTTGATCCTGTCGGTGTCGCCCCTGTTCGCGCCGTTTGTCGGCGGCTGGCTGTTGCCGCTCACCGGCTGGCGCAGCCTGTTCTGGCTGCAAGGCGGCGCGGCGCTGCTCACCATCGGTTTTGTCTGGAAGCTGCTTCCGGAAAGTCATCCCGGCTCGGACCGGCGGCTGCATCCCTTTCACGTGCTGATGGACTATTGGGAGATCGCGCGCGACCGCCGCTTCTTCCGCTTCGTGATCCCCGCCACCCTGACCGGCGCCGGGCTGTATGTCTTTCTCACCGGCTGGCCGCATGTGGTGATCGACCTGTTCGGCGTGCGCCCGCAATATTTCGGCTTCACCTTTGTGCTGAACGGAATCGGGTTGGTGGTGTTCAGCCAGGGCGCCGCCCGCTGGCTCAAGAACCATCCCGGCGAACCTTTGTTCTTCGCCTGCCTTGCCACCAATGCGGTGGCGGGGGTCTTCGCCGTGACCTTCGGCTGGCTGGGCTGGGGCGGGCTTCTGGGCCTGGTGCCCTGGACCTTCGTCTATTGCGCCATGATCGGTTCGATCAACGCCACCGGCTCGGGCCTGGCCATGCACCATTTCGGACATGCCGCCGGCATGGCGTCGGCCCTGATCGGTATCCTTCTGTACGGCGGCGGCACCCTGGCTTCGGCCCTGATGGGAGCCTTTGTCACACCCACCACTCCGGTGCCGCTGACCGGCCTGATGGCCCTGTTCGGGCTTGCGGGCGTGACCACCTATCTGCTGTTCAGGCCCCGCCCGGCGGGCTAAGAACGGCCCGTATTTTCCGGAGCTTTTCCATGCAGCGTGCCCTTGACGTCAATCGCAGCCGGTTCGCCGACTGGTACCAGGCGGTGGTGCGCGATGCCGACATGGCGGAGACCTCGCCGGTGCGCGGCGCCATGGTGATCAAACCCTGGGGCTATGGGGTGTGGGAACAGATCCAGCAGGAGCTGGACCGCCGCATCAAGGCCACCGGCCATGAGAATTGTTACTTTCCCATGTTCATCCCGCTCTCCTTCATTGCCAAGGAGGCCGAGCATGTCGAAGGCTTCGCCAAGGAAATGGCGGTGGTCACTCACCATCGTCTCAAGAATATCGACGGCAAGCTGCAGCCCGATCCCGATGCCAAGCTGGAAGAGCCGCTGGTGGTGCGCCCCACCAGCGAGACCATCATCGGCGATGCCTTCGCGCGCTGGATCAAGAGCCATCGCGACCTGCCGCTGTTGATCAACCAATGGGCCAATGTGGTGCGCTGGGAAATGCGCCCGCGCCTGTTCCTGCGCACCACCGAATTCCTCTGGCAGGAAGGCCATACCGCCCATGCCAGCGAGTCCGAAGCGGTAGAAGAGACGCTGAAGATGCTGGAAGTCTATCGCAGCTTTGCCGAAGATTATCTCGCCATGCCGGTGATCGCGGGCGAGAAGCCGGAGAATGAGCGTTTCCCCGGCGCGGTTAACACCTATTCCATCGAAGCCATGATGCAGGACGGCAAGGCGCTGCAGGCGGGCACTTCTCACTTTTTAGGAACGCATTTCGCCGAAGCCCAGAATATCCGCTTCCAGAACGATGCCGGCGGGATGGATTTCTGCAACACCACAAGCTGGGGCGTTTCCACCCGCCTGATCGGCGGGGTGATCATGACCCATGGCGACGATGACGGCCTGCGCCTGCCGCCGGCCATCGCGCCCCGCCAGATCGTGGTGGTGCCCATGCTGCGCGACAAGCCGGAGGATGCCGAAGTCTTGAAATATTGCGAGGAGCTGGTGGCGATGCTCAACAAGGAGCGCGCCTTCGGCCAGCCGGTGCGCGCCTATGTCGACACCAAGAAGACCAAGTCGGCCGAAAAGCGCTGGAACTGGGTTCGCCGCGGAGCGCCGCTGATCCTGGAGATCGGCCCGCGCGATGCCGCGGGCGGCCAGGTCACGTACATGCGGCGGGACAATCTGCGCGACGGCGACAAGGTCAAATCGATTGCCAAGCCGCGCCAGGATTTCCTGGAGATGGCGGTGCAGCTCCTGGCCGAGATCCAGGCCGGCCTCTATGCCGAAGCCAAGGCGCGGCTGGACGGCAACATCAAGAGCGGTGTCACCGACTGGAAGGGTGTGGAGGAGTATTACGCCGGCAGCGATGAGGAGTTCAAAGGCTGGCTGAAAGTGTCCTGGTCAAAACCGGCGGGCGCGGAACTGGAAGCGGTGGACCAGAAATTGAAGGGTTTGAAACTGACGATCCGCAATGCGCCGCTGCAGCAACCGGAGAGTTTCGAACCCTGCCTGTTCACAGGCCGTGCGGGCGTCGAAGAGATTCTGATCGGTAGAGCCTATTGATGAGCCCGGATGGGCTCTACTCATTCCTTGCGCGAGCAAACGCGCCAGAATGGTCAACCGATCATGTGGCTGGTAAACGCTACGAGTTGATCGTGTTCGTGCGGGAATCGTCGGAGGAGACAGCCAAAATCAGGTTTAGGAGGGCGATCGGTGATGCTGGCTGGACATTCCCTGAAATTCAGGAAATCGCAAAAATCGATGGGCGGATGAAACTGGAAAAAGTGGAACGCCTTGGTCTTGATCAAGCCATGCGAACTGCGATCAAAGCCGGTACCGCAATTGTCGTGTTCAAAAATCCCTGACCAAAAAGATCAGAACCGGCTGAAGGCTTCGAAGATCACAAAGGCGGCGGTGGCGATGCTGAACAGCGGCATCATGACCGAGCGCTTGATCGAACGCTTGCGCGGGTGGAAAATCCACTTCTTGGGATAAACCGGCTCGTCGTCGTAGAGCGTCCAACTATCCTGAAACATCGTCACGTCCCCATCCAATTTCTAGGATGCTAGGGGCGATGCGGTTACCGGCCCTTTAAGGTCAGACCCAAAATTTCGAGGAACTCGCGCTAATGCACAGGACCGCAAGGCGGCGGGTTGAGCAACGGTTCCAGCTTCCTGCCGTCCAGGCTGACATAGGTGCTGTCCCGCCCGGCCTGGGGGTTCGCAGCCGAGGAACGCCCGCGGCTTCTGTCTGTGGGCGGAGCATTCCTCAAGGGGACGGCGATGGCGTCCGGAACTGGGACAGGACGGGCGGCCACATCGGCGGGGACCACCGCCTGGCCGTTGGAATCGGTGCCGGCGGCGTAATCCACCCCCGCAGCACAGGGGGCGGTGGGGCCGGAATCCAGCAGGGGATCGGGCTTGGAGGGCTGGGGGATCGCGCCGGCCCAGGCGGGCTGAAGGGCGAAAGCGAGCAACGTGACAAGGGTCAGTTTGGTTCCTACGCGCGCGACATTAAATTGCCGATGTTGCACTGCAATATGTCCAATTATTTCGTGACTCCGCTTCCAAAGCACTATATCAACCAAACCCATAAAAGAACGTGACCGCATCAGAACGGCCAAGTTCGGGGAGAAAATTCAAAGGCCGGAGCCCGCCGCTCCGGCCTTTCTGTTTGTGGAGTCTCGCGGGCTACGGCTCAGAGCTCCAGCCAGCCGAAGCTGATAGCTACGTAGAACGCCACCCAAAGCACCGCCGCGATCACGGTGGCAATCATGGCCTTCTTCTTCAGCATGGGATTGAGCGGGGCGCCGCTTTCCGGATCGCGCTCGCTGCCCAGCCCCACCGGCAGCAGACAAAACAGGCAGAGGAACCACAGCACCGCAAAGGCGCTGAACAGGACGACGATGTGCAGGAAAGATGGAAGGGTCACAGCTCCGTCACCAGCACCCGCGTGATCGGCTTCTTGCCCCAGGCATCATGTGCGGCTCTCCGCGCCGCGCGGCGCACATTCTCCGCCAGGTCGTCGGGATCGCTGCGCTTGTTGCCCTCGATGGTCGCTTCCACTGCTTTCAACACGGCGTCTTCCACCGGCCCGGGCATCCCCTCGCCCAACACCACAGGCTCGGCCGCCACGCGGCCCTTGTGGTCCACCACCAGCGAGACCACCAGCAGGCCCGCATAACCCATGGCGCGGCGGTCCTTGGCCAGGCCCTCGCCTTCCGCCACCAGCACCCTTCCGTCCAGATGAATGCGGCCCGAAGGCACCTCGTCGATCAGTTCGGGCCGGCCCGGCGCCAGCCGGAACATCTGGCCATTCTCCGGCACGATGGCCTGTGGCACCTGCAGCTCTTTTGCGAGCTTGGCATGCGCCACCTGGTGGCGCATCTCGCCATGCACCGGCAAGGCCAGCTTGGGACGGATCCAGCGATACATCTGGGCCAGCTCGTCACGGCACGGGTGGCCGGAGACATGGACATGATGATCTTCCACCGTCAGCAGGACCACGCCGCGCGCCGCCAGCTTGTTCTGCAGCTCGAAGATCGCCAGCTCGTTGCCGGGAATGACGCGGCTGGAAAAGATCACCGTGTCGCCCTCGCCCAGACTGACATGGGGATGGCTGTCATTGGCGATGCGGGCCAGCGCCGCCCGCGGCTCGCCCTGGCTGCCGGTGCACATATAGAGCACCTTGTGGGGCGGCAGTTCGGCGGCTTCGGTCTCGTCCAGCACCGGCGGGAAATCCTTGAGGTAGCCGGTATCCCTCGCCGCCTCCACCATCTTCTGCATGGAGCGTCCCACCAGCGCGATGCGCCGGCCATGGGCCTTTGCCGCCCGCGCCACCGTGTCCAGCCGCGCCACATTGGAAGCAAAGCCCGTCACCGCCACCCGGCCCTTCAAGGTGCCGACCAGTTGGACCAGGGTCTCGCGCACGCTGGCTTCCGAACCGGAGGTGCCCGGTACCAGGGCATTGGTGGAATCGCAGACCAGCGCCAGCACACCTTCATCGCCCAGCTTTTCCAGCGCAGCCGTATCGGTCTGTTCGCCCAGAACAGGATCGGGATCGATCTTCCAGTCTCCCGTATGCGCCACCACGCCCAAAGGGGTGCGGATGGCAAGAAGGTTCGGTTCCAGGATCGAGTGCGTGATGGAAATGAAATCCAGAACGAACGGCCCCAGGGTCAACTGCCCGCCCACCGGCACTTCCTTGACCGTTACCTTGGAGGTGAGGCCCGCTTCCTCCAGCTTGCCGGCGATCAGCCGGGCAGTGAACGGCGTGGCATAGACGGGACAGCGCAGCGAGGGCCACAAGGGCGCGATGGCGCCGATATGGTCTTCATGGGCATGGGTGGCGACAATGCCCAGAACATTTTCGCGCTGCTCCGCCAGAAAGCGGATGTCGGGCATGATGATATCGACACCCGGGGTGTGGGCCTCGCGCCCGAACAAGACGCCGCAATCCACGATGATCCATTGCCGGTCGTCGGCGGGCCCGAAGCCATAGGCGTTGAAATTCATGCCGATCTCGCCTGACCCGCCGAGCGGCAGGAAGACCAACTCATCCTGCAAGATGCGATCCTTCTTGACCATTAGTGTTTGGCGTTACGAGCGTGGATCAGCATCAGCCCGCGCATGGTGAGGTCGGGATCGATGTGATCGATAGCCGGGATGTCGGGTCGGAACAGATGCGCCAGCCCGCCGGTCGCCACCACCGTCATGGGCCGGCCATATTCCTTTTTGATGCCGTTGATCAGGCCGGTGATCAGCCCGACATAACCCCAATAGACCCCGGACTGCATGCTGCTGATGGTATCGCGCCCAATCACCTTCTGGGCGCGGTGGATGGCGACCCGGGGCAGCAGGGCGGCCGCCTGGTGCAGCGCCTCGATGGAAAGATTGGCGCCCGGCGCGATCACACTGCCGTCAAAAGCGCCCTCTTCCGACACGATGTCGAAATTGGTGGCGGTGCCGAAATCCACCACAATCACCGCGCCCTTGTAGCGCTCATGTGCCGCCACCGTGTTGCAGAGCCGGTCGGCACCCACGGTTTCGGGACGGTCGACCTGGGGCTTAGGGCCCAGGTCCAAGGAAGGATCGCCAACCAGCAACGGCTCGGTCTTGAGATATTTGCGGCAAAGATCGCGCAGGTCGAACAACACCGCAGGCACCACGGTGGCGATGATCGCGGCGTTGAGATCGGCCAAGGACAGCCCTTCCAGCGCCAGAAGCTGGCTCAGCCACACCGCATATTCATCGGCGGTGCGGGAGCTCTGGGTGACGGCCCGCCACTGGGCGCGCATGGTCTCGCCTTCGTAAAGCGCGAAGACGATATTGGTGTTGCCGGCGTCGATGGCGAGCAGCATTAGAAGAACACCTCTCCGGCCGCTATCAGGCGCTTCTGTCCGCCTTCATTCAGGATCAGCGCGCCGGTCTCGTCTATGCCCTCAAAAACGCCTTCGCGGGTTTCCTGGGGCAGCCGGGCACGGATGGGCGCGCCCAACTGCGCGGCGCGCGCCAGCCAGGCGGTGCGCAAGCTGTGAAATCCCTCATCCATCCAAAGAGCATACCAATGGGCGAAGCGGGCGGCGAGGACGCTCAGCGCCTCGTCGGACGACGGCGCTGCAATACCCAATTGCGCCAGCGACGTGGCGGGAAATTCGGTTGCCACCGGATGGCTGGCCAGGTTCATGCCGATGCCGATGGCCAGCCAGGGGCCTTTGGCATCCGATCCACTTTCCAACAGGATGCCGGCCAGCTTCCTGCCGTCCGCCAGCACATCGTTGGGCCATTTGACGGCGATCGCGGCCTGGGGCGCGAAATGGGACGCCGTCTCCGCCGCCGCCAGCGCCGCGGCAAAGGACAATTGTCCGATGACCGCCTGTGGTGCCGGCGGGCGCAGCAGCAAGGTGGCGGCGAGATTGCCGTTGGGGCTGTCCCATGCCCTGCCCCGCCGCCCGCGGCCTGCGGTCTGGCGCGCGGTGCTGATCCAGAGCGGGCCGTGCTCCGCACCGCCCTTCTCGGCCAGCCGGCGCGCTTCGCTATTGGTGGAATCCAGTTCCTCGTACCGGACCTTGCGGTAGCCTTCCGGCCAGGTGATCAAGGAAGCAGAGCCTTGGCCGCAGCATCAGCGGCGTTCAACACCGGCGAGGCGAAGAAGATGAACAGCAGCGCCACCGCACCCGACAGAACCATGATGGTGCGCGAGCCCAGTCCGGACTGGCCGTCCAGCGCGTCGGCGGGTTCGTCGAAGAACATCACCTTCACCAGCTTGAGGTAGTAGACCAGTCCCACCGCGCTGGCGAGCACGCCCAGGATAGCGGGGATGGTCAGCCCCGCCTGGATGGCGGCCAGGAAGACGTAGAATTTGGCGAAGAAGCCGGCCAGCGGCGGCAGGCCCGCCAGGCTGAGGAACAGCATGGAGAACAGTACCGCCAGCTTGAGATCGGTGCGCGCCAATCCGGCCAGGTCGTAGATCCCTTCCACCGCCTTGCCGTCGCGGCGCATCGCCTGGATACAGGCAAAGACGCCCAAATTGGTGGCGACATAGATGGCGAGATAGATCAGAACGCCCCGCGCGCCCAAGGTGGTGCCGGCGGCCAGGCCCAGAAGCGCATAGCCCATATGGCCGATGGAGCTATAGGCCATCAGGCGCTTGATGTTGGTCTGCAGGATGGCGGCGACGGAGCCCAGCACCATGCTGAGGACCGAAATGACGACGATGATCTGCCGCCATTGATCCAACAGGTCGGGGAACGGGGTGAGAATCGCGCGCAGGAACAGGCACAGCGCCGCCACCTTGGCGGCGGTGGCAAAATAGGCGGTGACCGGCGTGGGAGCACCCTCATACACGTCCGGCGTCCACATGTGGAACGGCACGGCGGAAACCTTGAAGGCCAGTCCGGCGATCAAAAAGACGATGCCGAAGATCACACCCAGGCCGGGAGTCCCGGCATGTGTCACCTGGGCGATGGCGGCGAACTCGGTCGAGCCGGTGAAACCATAGATCAGCGAGATGCCGTACAGCATCATGCCCGACGACAACGCCCCCAGGACGAAATATTTGAGACCGGCTTCGGTGGAACGCAGGTGATCGCGGTTGAAGGCCGCCAGCACATAGAGCGCCAGGGACTGCAACTCCAGCCCCATATAGAGCGACAGGAAGCTGGCCGAGGACACCATCAACAGCATGCCCAGGCTGGCGATCACCATCAGAACTGGCAGTTCAAAACGCGACAGCTTGGTGGCCGAAAAGAACTCGTCCGCCAGCAGGATGGAAAAGGCGGCCCCGCCCAGGATCAACAGCTTTGCGAAGCGCGAAAAGCCGTCGGCGACAAAAGCGCCATGAAAAGCGGTGGCCTGGCTCGGGCCCATCACCGTGGCGACCCCGGCCGCGACCAGCAGCGCGATGGCGCCCCAACTGATCGCCGAAGCACTCTTTTCCCCTGCAAATGCACCGGCCAGCAACAGCGCCATGGCGCCGATCGCCAGGATCAGCTCAGGCAAAAGAACCAGAAGATCGGCCTGAAGGGTCACTGGGCCGCTCCTTTGATGGTTGCTCCGGCTGTCGCCGGTGCTCCGTTCACTTCCGCCAGCTTCTTGCCATGCGACAGCGCCAGGCTGGCATGGTTGTCATGGATCAGCTTGGCCACCGCGGGCGTCGTCACATCCAGCACCGGCTTGGGATAGACGCCCAGCGCGATCGTGATCACCACCAGCGGTGCCAGGATCGCGATCTCGCGCGCGGTCAGGTCTTCGATCGCCTGCAGGCTGGGCTTGACCAGGGCGCCGAAGATGATGCGGCGGTAGAGGAACAGTGCGTAGGCCGCCGACAGGATCACGCCGGTGGCGGCGAAGATCGCGATCCAGCTATTGTGCACGAAGGCGCCCAGCATGGTGAGGAACTCACCGATAAAGCCCGAAGTCCCCGGCAGGCCGACATTGGCCAGGGTGAAGACCATGAAGCAGGCGGCGTAGAGCGGCATGCGGTTGACCAGCCCGCCATAGGCCGCGATCTCGCGGGTGTGCATGCGGTCATAGACAACGCCCACGCAAAGGAACAGCGCGCCCGAGACCACGCCGTGGGAGAGCATCTGGAAGATGCCGCCTTCCACGCCCTGATGTGTCACGGTGAAGATGCCCATGGTGACGAAGCCCATATGCGCCACGGATGAATAGGCGATCAGCTTCTTCATATCCTCCTGCGCCAGCGCCACCAGCGAGGTGTAGATGATGGCAACGATGGAGAGGGTGAAGACCAGCGGCGCGAACATTTCGGACGCCGCCGGGAACATGGGCAGCGAGAAGCGCAGGAAGCCGTAGCCGCCCATCTTCAGCAGGATACCGGCCAGGATCACCGAGCCCGCAGTGGGCGCCTCGACATGGGCATCGGGCAACCAGGTATGGACCGGCCACATCGGCATCTTGACCGCAAAGCTGGCGAAGAAGGCCAGCCACAGCCAGGTCTGCATCGCAGCCGGGAAGTGCGGGTTAGCCAGCAATTCCACGATGTCGGTGGTGCCGGCATACCAGTACATGCTCATGATCGCGAGCAGCATCAGCACCGAGCCGACGAAGGTGTAGAGGAAGAACTTGAAGCTGGCATAGACCCGCCGCTTGCCGCCCCACACGCCGATGATCAGGAACATCGGGATCAGGCCGCCTTCGAACAGGACATAGAACAGGACCAGGTCGAGGGCGCAGAACACGCCGATCATCATGGTCTCCAGCACCAGGAAGGCGACCATATATTCGGCGACGCGGGTTTCGACCGATTCCCAGCTGGCGGCGATGCAGAACGGCATCAAGCCGGCGGTCAGGACCACGAACAGCATGGAAATGCCATCCACGCCCATGTGATAGGAGATACCGCCGCCCAGCCAGTCATGCTTTTCCACCAGTTGGAAGCCGGGATTGGCGGGATCGAACCCGGCCCACACCATCAACGACAGCGCGAAGGTGACGATGGTGGTGCCCAGCGCGATCCAGCGGGCATTGCTGGGCGACGGCAGCGCCAGAATGGCGGCGGCGCCGACCAGCGGCACGAAGGTCACAAGGGAGAGAAGCGGAAGGCTCATAGTGCACCTCCCGAAACCATGAACCAGGTGGCCAGCGCCACCACCCCCAGCAGCATCGCCAGGGCATAATGATAGACATAGCCGGTCTGCAACCGGATCGCGCCGCGGCTGACATCCAGCACGCGCGCCGCGATCCCGTCCGGCCCCAGCCCGTCGATCACGGTGCCGTCGCCGCGCTTCCACAGGAAGCGGCCTACCCAGAAGGCGGGACGCACAAACAGGAAGTCATACAGCTCGTCGAAGTACCATTTGTTGTAGAGGAACAGATAGAGCATCCCCCGCCGGTCCGCGATCTTCTTGGGCAGATCCGGATGCAGGATGTAATAGTAGAAGGCAATCAGGAAGCCGATGATGGTCACCGTCAGCGGCGCCAGCTCCACCCACACCGGCAGATGGCCTTCCTCGCCGGCGCCGACAAAGATCGACGCCTTCCAGAATTCATGGGCGCCTTCGCCGATGAAATAGTGGAAGAAAGCCACGCCGGCGAACACCGCGCCCAGCGCCAGCAGCGCCAGTGGGACCAGCATCACTTTGGGAGACTCGTGGACCTCTTCCAGCTTCGGCGCGTGATGCTCATCATGGCCGTGATCGTCATCGTTCGCCGGCTCGTCATGCGCATGGTCGTCGGAATGGCTGAGGTGCTGATGGTCGAGCCCGCGATAGCGGCCATGGAAGGTCATCAGGAACTGGCGCCAGGAATAGAAGCTGGTCATGCCGGCCGCGATGATCAGCAGGGTGAAGGCATAGGAAGCCATGCCGCCATGGCCGCCATAGGTGGCGTTGATGATGGCGTCCTTGGAATAGAAACCGGCCAAGCCCACGCCCAGATAGGGAATGCCCACCCCGGTCAGCGCCAGGTTGCCGATCAGCATCATCGCCCAGGTGAAGGGGATGGCCTTGGCCAGCCCGCCCATCTTCCGCATGTCCTGTTCGTGATGCATGGAATGGATCACCGCACCGGCCGACAGGAACAGCAGCGCCTTGAAGAAGGCATGGGTGAAGAGATGGAACATGGCGGCGTTGTAGGCGGAGACGCCGGCGGCCGCGAACATATAGCCCAGCTGCGAGCAGGTGGAATAAGCGATCACCCGCTTGATGTCGTTCTGGAACAGGCCGACCGTGGCGGCAAAGAACGCGGTCGAGGCGCCGATAAAGGTGACGAATTCCAGTGCCGTGGGCGAAAGCTGGAACATGGGCGAGCAGCGGCAGACCAGAAACACGCCCGCCGTCACCATGGTGGCGGCATGGATCAGGGCGGAAACCGGTGTGGGGCCTTCCATCGCGTCCGGCAACCATGTGTGCAGACCGAGCTGCGCCGACTTGCCCATCGCGCCTACGAACAACAGCAGGCAAAGCGTGGTGAGGATGTCCACATTGTGGCCGGCAAAAACGAAATTCTCATGGACCATGGACGGCGCGGCGGCGAACACCGCATCGAAATCCAAGGTGCCGAACACCGCCCACACCCCGAAAATGCCCAAGGCGAAACCGAAATCGCCCACCCGGTTGACGACAAAGGCCTTGATGGCGGCCGCGTTGGCGGAAGGGCGCGTATACCAGAAGCCGATCAGCAGATACGACGCCAGGCCAACCCCTTCCCAGCCGAAGAAAAGCTGCAGGAAATTGTTGGCCGTCACCAGCATCAGCATGGCGAAGGTGAACAGCGACAAATAAGAGAAGAAACGCGGCCTGTGCGGGTCTTCCGCCATGTAGCCGATGGAATAAAGGTGCACCAGCGACGACACGCCAGTCACCACCACCAGCATCACCGCGGTGATGCTGTCGACCCTGACCGTCCAATCCGCGACGAAATTGCCGGAATGGATCCAGGGCAGGATCGGGATGATGTATTTGTGGCCCTGCAGCGCGACATCGTTAAAGGCAAGGGCGGACAGGGCAGCGGAGACAAACAACAGGCCCGTGGTCACCAATTCGCTGGGCCGGGCACCGATGACGCGGCCGAACAGCCCGGCAATGGCCGAGCCCAGAAGCGGCAGGAAGACGATTGCGGCGTACATGTCCCCTTAGCCCTTCATCAGATTGACGTCCTCAACCGCGATGGTGCCGCGGTTGCGGAAATAGACCACCAGAATGGCGAGGCCGATGGCAGCCTCTGCCGCCGCCACGGTCAGCACGAACAGCGCGAAGACCTGTCCCACCAGATCGCCCAGATAGGCGGAGAAGGCGACGAAATTGATATTCACCGCCAGCAGAATCAACTCCACCGACATCAGGATGATGATGATGTTCTTGCGGTTGAGGAAAATTCCCAGCACCCCGACGGTGAACAGGATGGCCGCGACAGTGAGATATTGGGTCAGTCCGATCGCCATGTTCACGCCCCCTCCTGCTGCGCGCCTTGGCCCGGCTGGATGTCCACCATGTCCACCGCCATCGCCGCGGTGCGGGCATTCTGCACCGCGATCACCTGGCGGCGAACGCCGGGCCGCGAGCGCAAGGTCAGCACGATGGCGCCGATCATCGCCACCAGCAGCACCAGGCCGGCAATCTGGAAGTAATAGACATAGTCGGTATAGAGAATGTGCCCCAGCGCGGCGGTGTTGGTCACACCCACCGGCGTGGCATGGGCCAGCGCACTCTTGGCCGCGGGCTTGAGCACCCAGGCGCTGCTAGCCATCACCAGTTCCGCCACCAGCACCAAGCCGATCAGCGCCCCGAACGGCAGATATTGCAGGGCGCCGCGCTTCAGTTCGGCGAAGTCGATGTCCAGCATCATCACCACAAACAGGAACAGCACGGCGACGGCGCCGACATAGACCACCACCAGGATCATGGCCAGGAACTCCGCCCCCAGCAGCACGAACAGGCCGGCGGCGTTGAAGAAGGCCAGGATCAGGAACAGCACCGAATGCACGGGATTCTTCGCGCCGATCACCATGACCGCCGAGGCGATCAGGATCGCGGAGAAGAAATAGAAGGCTAGCGCTTCGAACATGCGTTTCCTTGCGCCCTATCTGTAGGGCGCGTCCAATTCCAGATTGCGGGCAATTTCGCGTTCCCAGCGGTCGCCATTGGCGAGCAGCCGGGCCTTGTCATAATAAAGTTCTTCGCGCGTCTCGGTGGAGAACTCAAAGTTCGGTCCTTCCACGATCGCGTCCACCGGGCAGGCTTCCTGGCAGAAGCCGCAATAGATGCATTTCACCATGTCGATGTCGTAGCGGGTGGTGCGGCGCGAACCGTCGGTGCGCGGCTCGGCCTCGATGGTGATGGCCTGGGCCGGGCAGATCGCCTCGCACAGTTTGCAGGCGATGCAGCGTTCCTCGCCATTGGCATAGCGGCGCAGCGCATGCTCGCCGCGGAAGCGCGGCGACAGCGGGCCCTTCTCGAACGGGTAGTTCAAGGTTGCCTTGGGCGAGAAGAAATAACGCATGGTGAGAAAGAAGCTCTTGATGAACTCCACGAAGAACAGTTGGCGCGCGGTGCGATCAAAGTCTGCCATGGCGGCCTCTCAAAAATGCGGCAGGTGCGGACGGATGAACAGGACCCAGCCTGCCGTCAGCACCACCCAAATAAGCGATGTCGGAAGAAAGATTTTCCAGCCCAGACGCATCAACTGGTCATAGCGGTAGCGCGGCACCATGGCCTTCACCATCGCCATCATGAAGAACAGGAACGCGGTCTTGGCCAGGAACCAGAAGATGCCCAGCACCGGAATGTTCAGCGGCCAGATGTTGATCGGCGACAGCCAGCCGCCAAGGAACAGGATGCTCATCATGGCGCAGAGCATGATGACGTTCATATATTCGGCCAGGAAGAACAGCAGGAACGGCCCGGAGGAATATTCCACGAAGAAGCCCGCCACCAATTCGCTTTCCGCTTCCAGCAGGTCGAAGGGCGGGCGCTGGGTCTCGGCCAGGGACGAGACGAAGAAGATCACCAGCATGGGGAACAGGATGGAAAAGACGTTCCAATGCAGGAAGCCCAGCACACCCGCGGTTTCCTGCGATGCCACAATCTGGGAGATGTTCAGTGAGCCGGCGAACAACAGCACGGTGATCATCACAAAGCCGATCGAGACTTCGTAGGACACCATCTGGGCGGCCGCCCGCAGCGCAGAAAGAAAGGCGTATTTGGAATTGGACGCCCAGCCCGCCATGACGGTGCCATAGACGCCCAGCGACGAGACCGCGAACAGATAGAGGATGCCGACATTGATGTCGGCGATCACCCAGCCCTTGTTGAAGGGGATTACCGCCCAGGCAATGAACGCCACCATCACGCTGACCAGGGGCGCCAGGAAGAAGATCACCTTGTTGGCGCCGGCCGGGATGATCACTTCCTTGAGCAGGAACTTGACCGCATCGGCGATGGTCTGCAGCAGGCCGAAGGGGCCCACCACGTTGGGGCCACGGCGCATCTGCACCGCTGCCCAGATCTTGCGGTCGGCCAGAATGACGGCGGCGACCGACAGCATCAGGATCAGGCAGATCACGACGATGAAGACGCTCTGGCTGAGGAACCAGGCCCAGCCATAGGGCAGTCCGAGACCTTGCCAGAAGGGGATCAGCGCCATCGCCCTACTCCGCCGCCATCTTGGCAACGCCGTGCACCAGTTCCTGGCTGCATTTGGCCATGGTCTCGCTGGCGCGGGCGACTGGGTTGGTCAGGTAATAGTCGCTGATGCCGTAAGCTACCGGCGTGGGATCCAGCACATCGTTTTGACCCACCGCGCCCCAGGTGGCCGCCGAAGTGTCGGCATGCACCGGCGCCGTATTCAGAGTGGCGAAATGGGTGACATCCTTCTCGATCGCCGCCAGCAGTTGGGCGCGGTCGTCATACGGCAACTTCACGCCCAACACATCGGACAGCGCGCGCAGGATGGCCCAATCTTCCTTGGCCTCGCCCGGCGGGAAGGTGGCGCGGCGGCCGCGCTGCACCCGGCCTTCGAAATTCACATAGAGGCCATCCTTTTCCGTGTAGGCGGCGCCCGGCAGGATCACATCGGCATGATGGGCGCCGGCATCGCCATGGCTGCCCTGATAGACCACAAAGGCGCGGCCCAGATGGGCCACATCGAACTCGTCGGCGCCCAACAGGTATATAAAGTCGATCTCGCCCTTCTGGGCGCCGTCCACGATCTTGGCCACATCACGCGCACCGCCCGCCGGCAGGAAGCCGAGATCCAGCGCCGCAACCCGCGACGCTGCGGTGTGCAGGATGTTGAAACCGTTCCAGCCGCCTTCGGCATGGCTGCCAGCGGGGCCGATCATGCCGGTGTCGGCGGCGATCTTGGCCGCCAGTTTCAGAACCGCCGCGCCGTCCTTGCGGGAGAGCGCGCCCGAGCCCAGCACGATCATGGGCCGCTTGGCGTCGGTCAGTATCTTCGCAAAATCGTGGCTGCCGTTGGCGATCTGCTCCAGCACCGCGATGTCGGTGCCAAGCTGCTGCACCGGATAGGTCAGGTCTACCGCCGGACCGATGCTGGCCACCTTCACGCCGCTGGCCAACCAGGCCTTGCGGATGCGGGCATTGAGCACGGGCGCATCCCAGCGTGGATTGGCGCCCACCAGCAGGATGGCGTCGGCCGCTTCCACACCCATGACGGTGGAATTGAACAGATAGGTCTGGCGCGGCAGCTTTTCGCCCGAAGCCGAAAGCCCGATCTTGGCGCCATCCTGGCGGCAGTCCAGGTTGGTGACGCGCAAAGCGCCCATCAGGTCCTTCAGCGCCTTGGTCTCTTCCGCCGCGGCCAGATCGCCCACGATGGCAGCCATCTTGTCCGGCGTGGTGGCTTTTACACGAGCCGCGATGGCGGCGAAGGCTTCCTGCCAACTGGCGGGCTTGAGCTTGCCGTTGACGCGCACGAAAGGACGGTCCAGGCGCTGGCGCGAGAGGCCGTCACAGGCATGGCGCGCCTTGTCGGAAATCCATTCCTCATTCACTTCTTCATTCAAACGCGGCAGCACCCGCATCACCTGCGAGCCCCGCGTGTCGACGCGGATGTTGCAGCCCTGCGCGTCCATCACATCCACGCTTTCGGTTTTGCGCAGCTCCCAGGGCCGGGCATTGAAGGCGTAAGGTTTGGACGTCAGCGCGCCCACCGGGCACAGGTCCACCACATTGCCGGACAGTTCGGAAGCGAAGGCCTTTTCCAGATAGGTGGTGATCTCCATGTCCTCGCCGCGGCCGGTGGCGCCCAGGTCGGGCACGCCCGCCACTTCGGTAGCGAAGCGCACGCAGCGGGTGCACTGGATGCAACGGGTCATGACCGTCGCAACCAGCGGGCCCATATACTTATCTTCGACGGCGCGCTTGTTCTCGTTGAAGCGGTGGAAGGCGGCACGGCCATAGCCCATGGCCTGGTCCTGCAGGTCGCATTCGCCGCCCTGGTCGCAGATCGGGCAATCCAGCGGATGGTTGATCAGCAGGAATTCCATCACCCCTTCGCGCGCCTTGCGGGCGTAAGGCGAAGTCGTGTTGATCTTGGCCGGCGTGCCGTCCTTGTTGGGAAAGATATCCTTGACCTGCAACGCACAGGAGGCCTGCGGCTTGGGGGCGCCCACCCACTCCACCAGGCACATGCGGCAATTGCCGGCCACCGACAGCCGTTCGTGATAGCAGAAGCGCGGGATCTCGGCGCCGGCCTGCTCGCAGGCCTGCAGCAACGTGATCCCGTCATCCGCCTCGATTTCCTTGCCGTCGACGATCAGCTTGCGGGTTGGCATCAGGCGGTTCTCTGCTGCTGGATGAGCTTGCGCATGCGCGCGCTGTAATGCGCCAGATAGCCTTGGCGCACATAATATTCGGAAGAGAAATACTGCTTGTGGTTGGCGAGCTGGGTCTTGGTCACCGCGCGCCATTGCTGGTATGGCGCCAGGCGCATCGCGCCATCCAGCACATAGACCAGGCGGGCCACATACCATTCATAGCGTTCGAACTGCGCCTTCTCACCGTCAAAGGTCTTGTCGCGCAGGTCCAGCTTGCCCAATTCGGGATTGGAGAATTGCGGGTTGGCCAGGGCTACGTCGCATTGGCTGGCATACAGCGTCGCGGCCCAATAGGTCCGGCTGGCCGCCGCCGCCATGATGGTGACAAAGAAGATCACCGTCGCCGCGATGGTGGAGAACCATTCGACAAACGTGTCTATCTGCGAGAACCATCCCACGACCGTGTCTGTCATTCGGCGGCCACCTTCGAGAATTCGGCAATGCGCCGTTCGATCTCGGGGCGGAAATGGCGGATCAGGCCCTGGATCGGCCAGGCCGCCGCGTCGCCCAGGGCGCAGATGGTGTGACCCTCGATCTCCTTGGAGACTTCCTGCAACAGGTCGATCTCCGAGACCTTGGCATTGCCTTTGACCATGCGGGTCATCACCCGCCACATCCAGCCGGTGCCTTCGCGGCAGGGCGTGCACTGGCCGCAGGACTCGTGCTTGTAGAAGTAAGCCAGCCGCTGGATCGCCTTGATCACGTCGGTGGACTTGTCCATCACGATCACGGCGGCGGTGCCGAGACCCGACTGCACATTCTTGAGGCTGTCGAAATCCATCAGCACATCGTCGCAGATGCTTTTGGGCAGCAAGGGCACCGAGGCGCCGCCGGGGATCACCGCCAGCAGATTGTCCCAGCCGCCGCGTACCCCGCCGCAATGCCGATCGATCAGCTCGCGCAGGGGAATGCCCATTTCCTCTTCGACATTGCAGGGCTTGTTCACATGCCCGGAAATGCAGAACACCTTGGTGCCGGTGTTGTTGGGGCGGCCGATGCCGGCAAACCAGTCGGCGCCGCGACGGATGATGGTTGGCGCGACTGCGATCGATTCAACATTGTTGACGGTGGTGGGGCAGCCATAGAGGCCGACATTGGCAGGGAATGGCGGCTTCAGCCGTGGTTGGCCCTTCTTGCCTTCCAGCGATTCCAGCAGCGCGGTTTCCTCGCCGCAGATATAGGCGCCAGCGCCGTGATGGACATAGAGATCAAAATCCCAGCCATGAATGTTGTTCTTGCCGATCAGGTTGGCGGCATAGGCCTCATCGACCGCCCGCTGCAACGCTTCCTTCTCGCGGATGAATTCGCCGCGCACATAGATGTAACAGGCATGGGCCCGCATCGCGAACGAGGCCACTAAACACCCTTCGACAAGGGTATGCGGGTCGTTGCGCATGATGTCCCGGTCCTTGCAGGTGCCCGGCTCCGACTCGTCGGCATTGACTACCAGGTAGTGCGGACGCTCCTTCACTTCCTTGGGCATGAAGGACCATTTGAGGCCGGTGGGGAAACCGGCACCGCCACGGCCGCGCAGGCCCGACTTCTTCATGACGTCCACAATGCCTTCCGGCCCCAGCGCCAGGATGGCCTTGGTATTGTCCCACTGGCCGCGCTTCCTGGCACCTTCCAGGCCCGGGTCCTGGAAGCCATAGAGATTGGTGAAGATACGATCCTTGTCGGCGAGCATCAGGTGGCCGCTCCCGGCGGTTTCTGGACAGGGGCTTCACGGTCGGAGGCGGCCTGGGTGGGCGCCTTGCCTTCCGCATCGGTGACGGCGGGTTCGGGCACCTGCCTGTGATACTTGCCGATCACCGAGCCATCATAGAGCGCCACATCGGTCAGGGTCAGCGCCCCGCCTTCCGGCTCGGACGAGACGCGGCTGTTCTGCGGGCCCGGCTTGATCGGCCGGCCGTCGCGCAGATTGGCGATCAGTTGTTCGGTGATGGGCCCGTCAATGTCTTCATAAAAGTCGCTGCCGATCTGCAACATGGGCGCGTTCACGCAGGCGCCCAGGCATTCCACTTCCATCCAGGAGAACTTGCCGTCGTCCGACACCGTCTTCTCATGGGGATGGATGTGTTTCTTGCAGGCCGCCACCACGGCATCAGAACCGCGCAGCCAGCAGGGCGTGGTGGTGCAGACCTGCACCAGATAGGTGCCCACCGGCTCCAGGTTGAACATGGTGTAGAAGGTCGCCACTTCCAGCACCCGGATGAACGGCATGGACAGCATCTTGGCGATGCTCTCGACCATGGGATGGGTGACCCAGCCCTCCTGCTCCTGGCCGCGCCACAGCAGCGAGATCACCGCGCTGGCCTGGCGGCCCGGGGGGTATTTGGCAATTGTTGCGCGCGCCCATTCCGCATTCTCCGCGCTGAAGGCGAAGCTTGCGGGCTGGATTTCCGGCGGGGCAAGACGGCGAAGCGACATGCTTTTTACTTTGCGAAATCGACGCGGCTGATCAGCCCGTCCTTGAAGGTATAGATGGCAATGATCTCAAATTGTTCGCCGCCCGGGGCCCGGATCACCAGTTCGTGGTCCACCACCGTGTTACCGACGGCAATGCGGTTCTTGAGGACAGCCTTGTTCTCAGGAAACTGGGCGAAGGCTTTGGCGTACCGCGCCTTGATGGCATCGCGGCTGGTTTCCGTGGGGGTGCCGTTCAGGCCCGACACGATGCAATCTTGCGCGAAGAAAGACACATAAGTGTCCAGGTCCTGGGCGTTATAGGCGTCCAGCTGCTTGCTCGCGATGTCGATATTGGGATTGTTCTGCACGCTCACCGGTCCACCTCTCCGAACACGATGTCGAGCGAGCCCAGCACCGCCGACACGTCGGCCAGCATGTGGCCCTTGCACATGTAATCCATCGCCTGCAGATGGACGAAAGACGGCGCCCGCAGCTTGCAACGGTAGGGCTTGTTGGAGCCGTCGGCCACCAGATAGACGCCGAACTCACCCTTGGGCGCTTCCACCGCGGCATAGGCCTCGCCCGCCGGCACGTGATAGCCCTCGGTATAGAGCTTGAAGTGATGGATCAGCGCTTCCATCGAGGCCTTCATCTCGCCCCTGCGGGGCGGCACCACCTTATTGTCGGTGGAGATCACGGGGCCCGCCGGCATCTTCTCGATGCACTGGCGCATGATCTTGGTGGCTTCGCGCATCTCTTCCATGCGCATGACATAGCGGTCGTAATTGTCGCCGTTCTTGCCGATCGGAATTTTGAAATCCAGTTCGTCGTAACACTCATAAGGCTGGCTGCGGCGCAGGTCCCATTTCACGCCGGTGGAGCGCAGCATCACACCCGACATGCCCCACATCTCGGCCTCGGCGCGGCTGACGATGCCGATATCGACATTGCGCTGCTTGAAGATGCGGTTCTCGGTCAGCAGGCCTTCGATATCGTCCAGCACCTTGGGGAAATGATCGCAGAATTTCAGGATGTCCTCGGCCAGGCCGGGCGGCATGTCCTGGTGCACCCCGCCGGTGCGGAAGAAGGCGGCGTGCATGCGCGAGCCGGAGATGCGTTCATAGAACACCATCAGCTTTTCGCGCTCTTCAAAGCCCCACAAAGGCGGGGTGAGCGCGCCCACGTCCATCGCCTGGGTGGTGACATTGAGCAGGTGGTTGAGGATGCGCCCGATCTCGGAATAGAGCACCCGGATATATTGGCCGCGCTTCGGCACCGCGAGACCCAGAAGCTTTTCAATCGCCAGGCAGAAGGCGTGCTCCTGGTTCATCGGCGCGACATAGTCGAGCCGGTCGAAATACGGGAGCGCCTGAAGATAGGTCTTGTGCTCGATCAGCTTCTCGGTGCCGCGATGCAAAAGCCCGATATGGGGATCAACGCGGGTGACGATTTCCCCGTCCAGATCCAAAATCAGGCGCAGCACGCCATGCGCCGCTGGATGCTGGGGCCCGAAATTGATGGTCAGTTGCGGATCGTCGGACTCATGACCCTGCTTGGCGTCGAGAGTTACCGTTGTCATGGCTTCTTCCCCGGCTCCCCCGAGGCGACGCCCGGCGCCATGGCGGCCTTCTCGTCGCCCGGCAGGATATGGGGGGCGCCTTCCCAGGGGCTCATGAAATCGAAGTCGCGGAATTCCTGGACCAGCTGCACCGGCTGGTAGACCACGCGCTTGAGCTCGTCGTCATAGCGCAGCTCGACATAGCCGGTGAGCGGGAAATCCTTGCGCAGCGGATAGCCGGAAAAGCCGTAGTCCGTGAGGATACGGCGCATGTCGGGATGATCGGCGAAAGGAACGCCATACATGTCGAAGGCTTCGCGTTCGAACCAGCCGGCGGCGGGATAAACGGCAACGACGGAGGTAATGCTTTCTCCCTCCCCCACCTGGGCCTTCACCCGGATGCGGGCATTCTTCGTCAGCGACAGCAGGTGATAGACCACATCGAAACGCTTGGCCCGCTGCGGCCAGTCCACGCCGCAGAGATCGACCAGGATCTTGAACTCGCCCGCGCCCTGCAAGAAAGTCATGACGCGCAGAATTTCGCCGGCCTGAACCTCGATGGTCAGTTCGCCCCGCACCTGGGTGGTGGACGTGACCGCGTCGCCCAGAGCGGACGTGATGCTCTCGCTCAGTGCCGCCAGATCCGCCATTTACCGCTCAATCGTTCCGGTGCGGCGGATCTTCCGCTGCAGCAAGAGAATGCCATAGACCAGGGCCTCGGCCGTGGGCGGACAACCCGGCACATAGATGTCCACCGGCACGATGCGGTCGCAGCCGCGCACCACGGCATAGGAATAATGATAATAGCCGCCGCCATTGGCGCAGGAGCCCATCGAGATCACATAACGCGGCTCCGGCATCTGGTCGTAGACCTTGCGCAGGGCGGGCGCCATCTTGTTGGTCAGGGTGCCGGCGACGATCATCACATCGCTCTGGCGCGGTGAGGCGCGCGGGGCAAAGCCAAAGCGCTCCAGGTCGTAGCGCGGCATGGAGGCCTGCATCATCTCCACCGCGCAACAGGCCAGCCCGAAGGTCATCCACATCAAGGAGCCGGTGCGCGCCCAGTTCACCAGGGCGTCCGCGCTGGTGACCAGGAAGCCCTTGTCGGCCATCTCGGCCTGCAACGCCTTGAAGTAGGGATCGTTGTCGGTGATCGACGGGCTCGCACCCTCGACACCTGCGCGCGCAGCGCTATTTGCGGGGATCACTCCCATTCCAGCGCGCCTTTCTTCCATTCATAGATGAAGCCGACGGTCAGCACGCCCAGAAACACCATCATCGACCAGAAGGCGAAGACGCCGGTGTCTCCCAGGGTGATGGCCCAGGGGAACAGGAACGCCACTTCCAGGTCGAAGATGATGAAAAGGATGGAGACCAGGTAGAAACGCACATCGAATTTCATGCGGGCATCGCCAAAGGCGGGGAACCCGCATTCATAAGCCGACAATTTCTCAGGATCGGGCTTGGACGGCGCCAGCACCAGCGGCACCACGATCAAAGCCCCGCCAAGGACGGCTGCCAGCCCGATGAAGATCAGGATCGGCAGATATTCCAGCAGCAGCTTTTCCATACGCGCATCCCATGGCCCTTGCCCCGGCGTCGCGAGACGCTCCCAACGGTCGGACCGGTGTTATTTCGCGGTTGCAGTATATTGAGCTGCCGACGCGAGACCAGCGGGGTTTAAAGGAAGATTCGCCGCAGAAAAACAGGAAAATTCCTGCCCTTGTGTGACATGGCGCACGGAGTGAAAGGCAGGAAGAAAAAGGCGTGGAAACTCGCCTCTAGATGCGAGCGATTCTCAAAATTTCTGCCGTGTCCGGGAAGAAATGGCGGGAGGTTGCCTAGCGGCAGCGTAGGCAACGGGCGAGAACCCGTGACGGTCGGTAGCGGCAGCGTACCGACGGAACAAACTAGCCATTTCCGGAAAGAAATGGCGGGAGCGACGGGGCTCGAACCCGCGACCTTCGGCGTGACAGGCCGACACTCTAACCAACTGAGCTACGCCCCCGCAGCGGTTCCCTTTCGGGGCGACGCGCGAAGGGGGCCGATGTACGGGCGTACCCCTGCCCTGTCAAGCAGTTGGCTTGGGACTACGGCGTGCCGCCGCCAGGACCGCCACCCGGAGGGCCGCCTTCGCCGCCGCCGCGGCGTCCACGGCGGTGTTCGTCCCCTCCGCCATCCGGCGGTGGCGCGTCGGCGTCTGGATCGGCATTGGGGTCTTTGGGCTTGGCGGCACCGCCACGCTGCAGCTCCTTGGGGTCGAGTTTGCCGTCGTGATTCATGTCCAGCTGATCGAACAGCGAATAAGGCGCAGCCGAGAATTCGGTGTAGTCGATGCAGCCATCCTGGTTCCAGTCCATCACCGGCGTGGCGGTGGATTGATCGCTTTCCACCCGCTGCTGGTTGATCGCGTCGGCCTGGTCCGCATCCAGACAGCCATTGTGGTGGGTGTCATGGGCGGCGAATTCCGCTTTCAGTCCCGCGATCAGTTCGGCGCGGCTGACGGTGCCGTCATGATTGGTATCGTATTTGAGCAGCATCGCGGCATTGCCGCCGTGATAATTCTCATCGCGCGGCCTTTCGGTGGGCCGCATCCAGGGTGGCGGTTGCTGACGGCCCCCGCAGCCGGCAAGCAGCAGCGCGGCGGACAGGATCAGAAGCAGTCGACGCAAACGGCACATCCTTGTTGTTTGTAGATTTGATAGCCGCCGTTCAGGCGGCACATTCATCGCACGAAGAAATGAAATCCCCGATTGAATCCTTGTCACACTTCCCCGCGCGGCGCCCGGTAACAAGCCACGCGCGTTAACTATTGGCACTGAACATGTCAGTAAACGGACGATTACACGGTCCGGTTGATTGAAATTAACCATTTCCTAGTGTAGTTAAGACTTTATTAACCATATCAGCCCGGGCGATGTCGACGACCTGGGCACGGTGAGGGGCGGTTCCGGCGGGTTTTTTTGAACGGGCGAACCAACAGGGGTCAATTGTGCTTGCGTATGATGAGTTGAAGGGTTCCGAGGGACGGCGCATCTGGTATCGCCCGCCCCGCTACGAGGCACACAAGCTTTTCCCGGGCCGCGCACCGCGGGTTTCTTTGCGATCCCGTTCCTACATGCTGCAGAACATCAGCCTGGGCGGGGTCGCCGCCGTTTCCAAGGAAGCCGACCAGGTTCCCGATATCGGCGAAATCCTGCCGCTGGAGATCCAGCAAGGCGACATCACCATTTTTGAAAGCCGGGCGCGGGTCTGCCGTGCCGAGCAGACCGTGTTCGGCGCCAAGATCGCGCTGAACTTTGTCGACAGCTTCGTCGATTTCGACAAGCTGATAAACCGCAACGCCCAGGCGCAGATCGCCACCCGCACCTGGTCCTATTCCCAGGCCACGACCAAAGTCGCCGCCGAATATCGCGCCTTCATCGCCGATGTGCTGAGCCTGCTGCGCTCTCACAACGCCATCCTGGCCCGCAACAGGGATGCCGCCAGCCAGTTGCAGCATGCCTTCGATATCAACGGTGCTTTTGAAGCCTGCGAGACGCAGCTGTTGCCGGAATGGCGTCATGTCTGGGAAACCGGCAATCAGTTCGCCCGCGCCGCCATGGCCGATCGTGAAATCCGCGAAGCCACCAAGGTGATGACCGAACTGGTGCTGACGCCGGAAATGCGCCTGGGCGCGATCTGGGACCGCTCCTATGCCAAGCCGATGGGCTATCCCGGCGATTTCCAGATCATGAACCAGGTCTATGACTGGGAACGGCGCGGCGCGACCGTCTATGAAATGCTGATGCACCGCGTCGGCCTGGATGTGGCGGAATGCATCAAGACCCGCATGGAAGTGGTGCAGGAGCATATCGCCGAAACCGTGTTTGCGGAGGGGCGCGGGCGGCCGGCGCGCATCATGAGCCTGGGCAGCGGCCCGGCGCGCGAGGTGGAACTCTTCTTCAAGGGTGTCTGCAACACCGACGGCCATGCCGAGTTCACCCTGATCGACCAGGAGGAGGACGCACTACGTTACGCCAGCGAGAAAGCGTATCCGCATCTGCTGCGCCTGGCCGGGCGCTACCATATGCAATGCCTCAATATGTCCTTCACCGACATCCTGCGCGGCACCAGCGGGTTGGACAGGCTGAGGTCGCAGGATCTGATCTATTCGGTGGGATTGTTGGACTATCTTGCCGATCGCAGGGCGCGCGGCCTGGTGCACCGCCTCTACAGCCAGCTGGCCCCCGGCGGTCTCCTGATCATCGGCAACATGAACGACACTTCGCTGAGCAACCTATGGCCGATGGAATTCATTGCCGATTGGACGCTGGAATACCGCAACGAAGCGCAGATGCTGGGCTGGGTGGAAGGCCTGGAAACCGCAGAGAACTGGACGGAAACCGAGTGCACCGGCCGGGTCCGGCTCCTCTTCGCGCGCAAGCCGCGCTGAGAGAGAGTCTTTATTAAGCGGTGGCCTTCAGCGGCGGCCGGATGTCGAGAAGCCGCGCCGGCGGCAGCCATAGCTGCGCCTTGGTGCCGATATTGATCTCGCTTTCCAGCCGGATGCTGCCGCCATGCAGCTCGGCGAGCTTGACCGCGTAAGGCAGCCCCAGTCCGGTGCCGCCATGCCGGCGCGCATAGGTGTTCTCGACCTGCTCGAAAGGACGCATCACCCGGTCGATGTTGTCGGGCGGAATGCCGATGCCGGTATCTGTGACGGAAACGAAGATGCCCTGCACCGTATCGGCACGGACGCTGACATCCACTCTGCCGCCGGCCGGCGTGAATTTCACCGCATTGGAGACCAGGTTGAGGACGATCTGGAACAGCAGACGGCGGTCGGCCAGCACCACCGGATCGTCCACATCGCCCGCCAACCCCAGTGCCACGCCGGCCGTCTCAGCGCTATGGCGGCAGGTGCGCAGGGTTTCCTCGACGCAGGACAGCAGCGTGACCTGTTCCTCTTCCAAGGCGAGCTTGCCGGACTCCGCCTTGGCGAGGTCCAGTATCTCGTTGATGATCGCCAGCAGGTGGCGGCCGCTATTGTTGATGTCGGTGCTGTATTCCCCATATTTGGGATTGGCGTGCGCGCCGAACATTTCCTTGGAGAGGATGTCGGAAAAGCCGATGATGGCGTTGAGCGGCGTGCGCAGCTCATGGCTCATATTGGCCAGGAAGTCGCTCTTGGATTTGTTGGCTTTTTGCGCCTCGGCCAGCAGCAGGTTGGACAGCGCGTTCTTGGCCTCGATGATCTTCTGGCCGACATAGGTCTTGCGGATATAGAGCTCCTGCAGGTAGCCCGAGAACAGTCCCACCGCGGACGCCATCACCAGGAAGAAATTGTTGCTGGCATAGAATTTAAAGGTGATGGGATTCACCACCAACGCCGCGAGCTGATAGGCCAGGAACAGAATCGCGGTGGCGCCGAAGGCATAGGCATAGCGAAGCCTGACCAGGCAGCTGCCATACATCACCACCATGATAAGGCCGGCGTAATAGAGATTGGCGAAGGGCTGGGCCATGATCGCCGTCATCGCCACGATGCCCAGACCGGGCGAAACCATGGCGAAGAACAGGATCGGTTGCGCATATTTGGGAAAGGCGCGGTGGAAGGTGGCGGCGCAGCCGCACAGCAGGATCGGCGCCACGATGGCGCAACGTATCAACAGCAAGGTCCTGAGCTCGGGATCCTCGGTGATGATGTCCAGGATTCCGAAAGTCAGATAAAGGGCCGCAGCGGCCGCCAGGTAGAGGCGGATGATGCCCAAGGATTCGGTGATGCTTTCCAGTTGGAAGCGGCGCTCTACGTCGGGCGATTTGAACCGCAGACGCAGCCTATCGAGCAGAAAATCAGGTTCTGCCACATCCGGGGAATGGCCAGCCAAGCGCATTGAAGAAAGTCTTATGCCTTCCAGCGCATTTTGTGGCCCAACCGTAAAGAAGTGGCTCACCAACGCAGTTAATAGAGCGTTATCACTTTTGGCCGATGATCCATGGAACCCGCGATTCTCCCAGCAATTCCAAGACGAGAGAGAGATTCCATGGCGCGCGCTTTAACCCTTACCCTGGCCGTTCTGCTCTCGAGCAGCACCGCCGCGCTGGCCGCCGGCTTCGGCCTTAAGGAGCACAGCGCCGAAGCCATGGGCTCGGCCTATGCGGGGGTGGCCGCCAGCAGCAGCGCCCAGGCGCTTTCCTACAACCCGGCCTCGCTGGCCGGGGTGGCCGACAGCGACATTTCGCTCAGCCTGGTGGAGATACTACCGACGTCCTCGGCCCGCTACACCACAGCCACCACCTCGGTAGGCACGCCCACCGGCGGCACCGCCTCTCCCAGCAACTTCATCGGCGATGCGCCGATCCCCAATCTCGCGGTGCGTCACCGCCTTTCGGATGACTGGACGGTGGGCTTGAGCATCTCCGCGCCCTACGGCCTGAAGACCAACTATCCGGCGGGCTGGGCCGGGCGCTATTACGCGCTCAAGACCTCATTGGTGACGGTCGATATTGCGCCCTCCATCGCCTATCAGGTCACGCCCACCCTCTCGCTGGGCGCCAGCCTGGAAGTTGAATATGCCCGCGGCCAGCTCACCAGCGCCGTCGACATCGGCACATTGGGTGCCTCGCTCGCAATTCCGGGCTCCGTTCCCGGCGCGCTGGACGGCAGTGCCCGGCTCAGCGGCATGGACTGGAGCGAAGGCTTCACCATCGGCGCGATCGACCAGGTCACGCCGGACCTGACTCTGGGGCTTTCCTATCAATCCGCCATCCATCACCGGCTGGCCGGTCCCCTGACTTTCACCTTGGACGCCGCCGGTCTCGGCGCTGCCATCCGCGGCGCCACCGGCTTGTTCACCAACACCCGCGCCTCCGCCGCTGTGACCACGCCCGACATGGTCCTGGCGGGCGCACGCTGGCAGATCGACGGCCGCTGGACCGCGCTGGCGGAAATGGACTGGACCAACTGGAGCCAGTTCCAGAACCTCACAATCATCTCGCAGAATCCGGCCCAACCCAACGACGTCACCGACAGCCGCTGGCACAACACCCTGTTCGGCTCGCTGGGCCTGGAATATCTGGTCGATGACAGTTGGAAACTGCGCGGCGGCGTGGCTTATGACGAAAGCCCTATCCCGGATGCGACCCGCAATCCCCGCATCCCGGATGCCGACCGTGTCTGGCTGGCTGTCGGCGCGGCCTACCGGTTCACCCCCTCCTCCAGCCTGAATTTCTCGGTCGGTGAACTGTTCAACAGCGATGAAAGCGTGGCGCTGAACCCCACCCAGACCGGCAATAGCTTGCGCGGCAGCCTGGCGGGAACGACACGCTCATCGGTCACCACCGTCGGATTGCAGTTGACCACGGCGTTCTAGGCCGCCATTCCGCTCGCCCGACAGATTTCACGGAACCGGATCCGGAAAGTCGTCTCGTAAAGGGATTGGAAGCGAATCCTGTCTTAGCCTTTGGTCCAAGGCGCACGGACATGGTCATCGACACACCCTACTTTCATTGCTTCTTCTGCCGCAGCCGGTTTGTCGCCGACCTGGAGGCAGACCAGGATGGGTTCATCCCTTCCTGGAAGGTGACCGTCTGTCTGCGTTGCCTTGCCGAAAATCCTCGAGGCATCGCGCCGGATCACCCGGCGGTGGCACGGCTGGCCGAACGAGGATTGATCCTAAAGCCCAACGCGGACGGGATCGTGGTATGGCCCCCGCGGGGGCTGTTACAGGACTTCCGCTGGCGCGGTGCGGTACTGCGCTCGGCCTGACTTGGCATGTTGGGCCTCGCGTCCCTCAAGTCGCTGGCGCGCGGGACGCTCGGCCCCATTTCCAGCGCGCCCTTCGGCGTACGGGAGTCGTGCAGGATTTCTTTAGGCCGTCGCCGCGCCCTCGCGGCGCGCTACGCTGACGCTACCGCGTCCGAACGCTGTCGCTACGGACCGGGCACCAATCCATTGCCGCCCTCCGGCGGCAATGGATTGGTGGGCGGTGAAGGGTTCGAACCTCCGACCCTATCGGTGTAAACGATATGCTCTACCAGCTGAGCTAACCGCCCGGATGCCCGATTATATCACAGGGCTATGAATCAATTTTCGTGGCGCAGCCCGCAATTTGAAAACCAGGAAAGCCATAGCGGCAATCATCAGTACCGCCACAAGCGCGGCCTTGGTGAAAAGGAACTTCGCACCCAGCAGCATGGCCAGCAAAACGCCATGCACCGCCAGCCACAACAAAGCGAGGGGCCACAAACCCGATTTCAGAGCATCCTTTTTAAGCACCGGTGCCTCTCAAATGGATCCCCTTCCCTCGGCGCGTCCATACGCTGTCGCTATGGACCGCCTCGCCGGGGATGACACGCCGCTTTGGCGGCGTGTCAATTCAACGAATCCTTGAGTTGCTTGCCGGCGCGGAACCTGGGCTGCTTGGACGGCTTGATGGTGATCTCCTCGCCGGTCTGGGGATTGCGGCCTTTGCCGCCGGCCCGGGTCGCCACCACAAAAACACCGAAGCCGGTGAGCCGCACCTCGTCGCCTGCCTTGAGGGTGGCAGCGATAATGTCGAACACCCCATCCACGGCCTTGGCGGCGTCGTTCTTGGCCAGGCCGGTCGTGTCCGAAAGCTTCTGGATGAGATCGTTCTTGTTCACGGAAGACTCCTTTTCTTGGTCGCTCCGGCCTTCGCCGGAACATCTCTGCGTAATCGCTCCGGCCCTGGGCCGTTTTGCTCCAAGCGATTCTTTCCCGTCCCGGGACTGTAGGGGGGTGGGAAGCGGCCCGTAAAGCCGAAAAACCCCGGAATCGGCGGATTTTTGCGGCTAAAGGCCCTGCAAAAGCCATAAAAAAGAAGGGCCCGGACGCAAGTCCGGGCCCTGGGGTTGCATTAACCCTGTTAGAGCAAGTCAAGGCCGGATTGAATCGCCTGCGTTGCGTTGCGGCGAGGCGATCCGCCAGGAGCCGTCCGAAGAGCGTATAGGCAATACGGTCGAGGACGGCGACGCCGCGGGCGCCCGTCGCAGCGCAACCCGAAGGGCCGGGGTCTTTTGCGTCGTGGGTTCGTCGAAAGGCTTGCCCGTATTCCCGATACGGGCTGCGCCTTTCTCCTGCCCACGCCACAAAATCCCTCCGGCGCAGCGGTTCAATCCGACCTTAACTTGCTCTAGTGGGTGACCACCGGGTCGGCATCGCCATCGGCCAACGGCAGGGCTGCCGTCACCTCCGGCTCGACCCAGTCGATGGCCTCCGGCTGGCGGGTCAGCGCCACGGTCAGCACCTCGCCCATGCTGGCGACCGGCACGATCTTGAGGCCCGCCTTCACATTGTCGGGGACTTCCGCCAGATCCTTCTCATTCTCCTTGGGGATGATCACGGTGGTGATCCCCGCCCTGAGAGCAGCAAGCAG
>Ga0163163_10000488_pt1 | contig 35858 bp, 27 predicted proteins | sample S65metaG_FD_119766 | JGI IMG/M metagenome (GOLD analysis project Ga0163163, IMG submission 119766) | Switchgrass rhizosphere microbial communities from Kellogg Biological Station, Michigan, USA - S6-5 metaG | ecosystem: Host-associated > Plants > Roots > Rhizosphere > Soil | place: USA... | reverse complement strand
TTATCCTCAGCCTGTGGATAGTGTTAAGCCGGGGCGGCCGCCCGGAATAAAAGAGATCCGGGCTCGAGCTGTAATTCAATTTCTTCACCAGCCGTTAATAGAATGGCTTCCCCTCTTTTCAAACCAAGCTCCTGCATGCCATTTTTTGCGCTTGCGCTGCCTTCAACCAATAGCAGAATCTCTACCGTCTTTGATTTCACTGTCGCAACCAGCGTTTTCGACGATCTGTACCGTGCAATTTTGAAATCGGGCACAGGAAAATCAAATTCCAGGAAATCTTTTTCCTCATCTGCTTTCAAAATCTCAGGAAAAATCCCTTCAAATATGGTATGCTTCAACAATTCAGAAACGTCAATGTACTTGGTGGTCAGTCCGCCTCTCAGTACATTATCCGAGTTTGCCATCAGCTCCACATTCTGTCCCTCAAGATATGCGTGCGGAACGCCGGCATCCTGGAAAATGCCTTCCCCCGGATGCAGGTGAAGCAGGTTAAAGAAATAAATGGAAAAGATTCCCCTGTCTCCCACTGAACCTCCTTCGAGAGCTCTCGCAGCCCAGAAATCAGGATTGTCACGGCTCAATTTGCCAGACTGATACATGGATACCGTTCGCTGTGCCAATGGATATAATAATTTTTCTACACCGGCTTGTGGCAATTCCATCACGTATTTAAATAAGCCTGCGTGCCCCCTGTTTTCAAACACTGGTGTGAGTGGATTTAGTTCGCCCACCCTGTCAAGAATTTCCAGCACGGAAGCACGTGGCCTGAAACCATGCAATAACCAAAAATCACTGAGCGCCACCATCACTTCCGGTTTGTGATTTTCATCTTTGTAGTTACGGTTGGGCGCTGTGGCGGGTATGCCGGCTTCATTTTCGCGCGCAAATCCTTTTTCCGCTTCTGCTTTTGACGGATGCACCTGGATCGACAACATGTTGCGCACATCCAAAACTTTCAGCAGGTATGGCAGGGTGCCGAATTCGTCGGCAATTTTTTTTCCCAGGATCTTGGAAGGGTCCGCCGCAATAAAAGCATCCAGGCTTTCTTCCTGTCCGTCAGATTTGACAACCTGGGAAGGCGCATTTGGATGCGCGCCGAGCCAGTATTCTGCAAAGGGCTTTTTTGCAGGATTGCTGAGGCCTAGCAAAGAAGGAATAAAATCCGTTCCGCCCCAATCGTAGTGTTGTACTTTTCCTTTCAGTTTGTTCATTAAACCTGTGTTTCAATTAATGAGGAAATTACTATTTTAATGGAGAATCACTCAAAATAGCAAAACACCATCATACCGGCAAGGAGGGCGAAATGCTGGCTGCAACCTGGCTTCAAGAAAAGGGCTGGGTCATTATTGAACGGAACTGGAGGGTCTCACGCTACGAAATTGACATCATCGCCAGCAAGAATCATATTTTACATTTTGTTGAAGTTAAAACCAGGCGCAGCCTAAGCTTTGGCCATCCTGAAGAGTCGGTGAGCGACAAAAAAATGGATAGCCTGATGCGTGGCGCGGAAATGTTTCTTGAAAAAAGGAAGGGATGGAATCAGATCCAGTTTGATGTACTTTCCATTACCATGCTGGAGGGAAAGCCAATTGAATATTTTCTGATCGAAGACGTGTATCTCTAATCTTTCCTACGGCCTGCATCGAAAAGGTGTTTCATCTTTTCCACCATCTTATAAGTGGCGGGACAATACTCCACGTTTTGCTTGTGAACGTGCATATAATCAACCATCTTCTTCTTGGTGATATGTGGAAATCCTGCGCAATCATCTGGCCTTACCTCGTAAATGGAGCACATATTGGTCTTGAGGTCGAGGAATTGACATGGTTCAGATTGATTCAGCCAATCGCCGTCTATATCCTGGACAAGCCATTTTTCTTTGAGTTCGGAAGGCTTCATGCCCAAATGCGCTGAAATGCGCTGGATATCTTTTCGGTTATACGTGGGCGACATGGTCTTGCAACAATTGGCACAGGTCAGACAGTCCACCTCGCGCCATACTTCCTTATTGACGGTTTCTGCAATCTTATCCAGTCCGCGGGGTGATTGTTTTTGTAACCGGGAGAGAAAAAGCCTGAATGAACGCCTGTTGCGGCGAACCCTTTCCTTAAAACTATTCAGATTGACTGCCAGCATGAAGAAATTGAAACAGCAAATATGCCACAAAGCGTTTAAGGCACAAAGATTTTTTTTGATTTTGTGCTGCGTCGCTGGAAATTTGATGCATGTGGGATTCATACAAAAAGGGCTATAAGGCATATCTCCAACTGGAGAAGTCATTAAGCGATCATTCTGTGGCAGCGTATGGACGGGATATTGAAAAATTTACCCAGTTTTTACAGGAGCGAAATTTGAAAAAGAATCCCTCCGAGATTACCCTTAAAGAGCTACAGGAATTTGTGAAATGGATTGCAGAGTTGGGAATGACAGCTGGCTCACAAGCCAGGATCATCAGTGGACTACGCAGCTTCTATAAGTATTGTCTCCTGGAGCAGATTACAAAAAAGGATCCCACGGCTCTTCTTGAGGCGCCAAAGTTGCAAAGGACGCTTCCTGATGTGCTCAGTTTTGATGAAATAGAACTTTTGATTTCCCAGATTGATCTTAGCAAGCCTGAGGGCGGTCGTAACAAGGCCATCCTTGAAACCCTTTACAGCTGCGGTTTGCGCGTGAGCGAGGCGGTGAATCTGAAGATCTCGCAACTTTATCTTGATGTGGGTTTCATCAGGGTGATCGGTAAGGGCGACAAGGAGCGATTGGTACCCATCGGAAAAGAAGCGATAAAGTACATAAAAATTTATAAGGACAAGATTCGTACACATGTTCCCATCAAATCGGCCGACGAGGATATTCTTTTTTTAAACAAGCGAGGATCGAAACTGAGTCGGGTGATGATATTTTTGATCATCAAGGAGCTCGCGAAGAAGGCCCGGATCAGTCGAAACATTTCACCGCATACCTTCCGTCATAGTTTTGCCACCCACCTTGTGGAAGGTGGCGCCGATTTACGAGCTGTGCAGGAAATGTTGGGTCACGAAAGTATTACGACTACGGAGATTTATACTCATTTGGATAGGGAGTATTTGAGGAAGACGCTGGAGTTGTATCATCCGGGGTTTAAGTGAGTCGTTGATTCGTTGATTCGGTTAACCAACTCCCCCACCATCACCAGCGCCTCCTCAAACAACCTCTTTCCCTCTTCAGCACTCGCTAAATAAGGATGCTCGCCATTCACACCCAGCAAGGGTGATTTCTCTTGTTGAGTGAACACGGAAACATCCACCAGCTCTGGTTGTACGAATGCCGTAATGGAAGTTTCATTTCGCGCGGCATGGTCGGTCATATAGGGCCATCTTGATCGCAGGCTCTCCGTAATACCATATAAATTCATTCCGAATTTTTCCTCCCAACGTCGCAAATTGCTGCACCAGGTTTTCCGGGAGGGGCCATGACCATCTGCAAAGACCATTTTAAATCCCGCTCTTTTCAATTGAGACAGGATGGATTCGATGAGACTCACAAAATAGGGCTGGCTGACCCAGTAAGCACTCCCCGTAAGTTGTTGATGGGGCTGGGTTGACATTGCTGTGTCCATACCTACCAGGTATTTTTGATCTGCGGTCTCAGTCCTTCTGTCGGGCCCCAGGAATATGGGCGGCAATACAATGCCGCCAAATCGCTTCGCAGCTTCGATCATCAGCGCTTCACTTTGAATGGCGTCGGCTCCCAATGGCAGGTGCTCCCCATGCCATTCCAGCGTGCCGAGCGGTAAATAAGCCAGCGCTTTTGATGCAAGTCGCTTTCTAAATTCTGCAGGCCGCAGTTCAAAATATTTTACTTTGCCGGAATACACGCCGGCAAAGTAAAAATTAAAAACTAAAAACTAAAAATTAAGCCTTGCTCATTTCACACCCACATCTTCCGATTCATCATCATCTCCGTGACCTGCGAGGGAGAATGCTTTAGATACAAGCTGTACAAACTCTTTTCGATACCCTTCTGCATCACTTTTCATCGCACCTTGTGCCAGCTTGATTACACTGGCATAACTGGATTGCTGTTTGAATTCTGATTTATTCAACAGCAGTCCGAATTCAGCCACAGCGGCTGCAAACCTGAAGTTTTCAGAACACTGGCTGAAGGGCACAATGCTCTCGATCAATGGATGTACAATCAGTTTACTCTGGTCTTCATCAGGTTTTTTGTACCTGAATTTTACGGTCAGAATTTCGTTACCCGTTGAATTCTCAATTTTTTGTTTCGATTGATTTGACTGGTATTTCAGCGGATCTACATTCTCGTCAAATTCATTTTTCACGCCCACAGGAATCACTTCATATAGTGCAGTCACTGTATGTCCGCTGCCCAGTTCACCCGCATCTTTTTTGTCATTGTTAAAGTCTTCCTTGTTGAGCATCCTGTTCTCATAACCGATCAGGCGATAGGCCTGAACTCTGGTGGGATTAAATTCTACCTGGAGTTTTACATCCTTTGCGATGGTAAAAAGTGTTCCACCGAATTCGTTCACCAACACTTTTTTTGCTTCGTTGATGCCGTCGATATATGCATGATTCCCATTTCCCTTGTCGGCCAATTTCTGCATTTTCGCATCCTGGTAATTACCCATGCCATAGCCCAGCACAGTGAGAAATACGCCTGATTGTCTTTCCTGCTCAATCATGGATTCGAGGCCTGCATCGCTGCTCACGCCAACGTTGAAATCACCGTCCGTGCAAAGAATGACGCGGTTGTTTCCCTTCTTTGCAAAATTCTGGCGCGCCACCTGGTAAGCGAGCTTGATACCCGCACCACCGGCTGTAGAACCGCCTGCTTCAAGTCGGTCAATGGCGTCCTTAATTTTTTGTTTGTTTTCACCACTGGTGGATGGCAGGACAAGGCCTGCATTTCCCGCGTAAACCACAATCGCAACCCTGTCCTGCTCTCGCAATTGTTCCACCAGGAGTTTCATAGAGGCTTTCACCAGAGGCAGCTTATTCTCATCCTCCATTGAACCAGATACATCAATCAGGAAAACTAAATTTGAAGGCGGCAGGTTGAAAGTGGGAATTTTCTTTCCCTGCAGGCCAATGAGTACGAGACGATGATTTTTATTCCATGGACAAGCCGCGATTTCAGTATTGATACTAAAGGGGTCTTCGTTTGTGGGTTGGGGATAGTCGTAGTGGAAGTAATTGATCATCTCTTCAATTCGAACCGATCCGGATGGAGGCATTTGTCCCTGGGTAAGGAAGCGACGTATGTTGCTGTAAGATGCGGCGTCAACATCGATAGAAAATGTTGAAAGCGGATTAGCAATGACATTTTTGAATCGATTTTCAGTGATGGATTCATAGTCTTCGGTGTTGAATACTGAGTCAGGACTGCCATATCGTGGGGGCGGCGCTTGGTAATACTCCTTTGATTTCATATTACCCAATCCTCTCACCGTTATCCCACTAACTTTCCCTTGAAGAGCTGCGTCGGCACGTGGCACTCCTGTTACGACCGCTTCATCCAGATGTAACTCCGACGGCTTCATTTTTTTATTCACCACCGCTCTACCTGCAACTTTAGTTTTTGCAGTCTCAAATCCAATGCTTGAAAACTCAAGCACGGCATTCTCACTTGACACCGTCAAATGATAATTTCCACCCGTGTCGGTGATCGTGCACTTGTTTGTTCCTTTTTCACAGACCATGGCACCAACGATTGGCGCTCCTTTATCGTCTGTTAATTTACCCTGAATGGTAATTGGGTTGTTGGGTTTGAAGGCGATCATGGCAATGGCGACCATAATCAGTCCGATAAGTACATATCGCATAGTGAATTTTCGAATTGGATGCAGGGATCTGCACAATTACACAACGGGGGAAATATTTTTATTAAATTGTACGCACCATCCGATGGATTTCATCAGAGACATAAGAGCTTCTTCGGAAGATGACAACAGCCTTGTTGCGCAATACAAAAAAGAGGGTGACCTCGGCGTATTGTCAACCCTGTTTCAACGGTATATGGACCTGGTATATGGTGTTTGCCTGAAATACCTGCACGAACCGGAAAAAAGCAAAGACGCGGTGATGAATATCTTTGAAGAACTGATCACCAAGTTGAAAACGCACGAGCCCGAAAATTTTCGGGCCTGGTTATATACCCTGAGTAAAAATCATTGTCTCATGCAGTTGAGAACCCCGAGGAATCTGAAAACCACGGAGTTTAATGCCAACTTTATGCAAATTGAAGAAAGCTGGCATCTTAATGGCGAACTGGAAAAAGAGGACCAGTTCAACCAGTTAAAACAGTGCCTGGAAGGCCTTGCGCATGAGCAAAAGCTGACCGTGACATTGTTCTATATGGAACAGAAATCCTATCAGCAAATCGCTGAGACGACGGGCATTGAATGGAACAAGGTGAGAAGCTATATTCAGAACGGCAGAAGAAATCTGAAAATATGTATGGAAAAACAAATAACATCGACCAGGTAAGCATCAACATTGAGCCAGGAGAGCAACCATAAGAAGCAATTTAACGCCAACGATATACGGCGGTACTATGCAGGCGAAATGAATGCATCAGAAATGCACGCGCTTGAAAGAGCTGCATTGGAAGATCCATTTCTTGCGGATGCCATGGAAGGATATCAAACAGTTCCTGCATCTCAGGCGAAAGCTGACCTGGAAGAATTGGGATCAAGGCTGAATGAAAAAACTTCGGGCAAGCTGGTTCCAATCTTATCCACCAAACGAAACTGGTACTGGTATGCCGCCGCGGCAGTGTTAATTCTTTTTGCTGCGGGCGGAGGTTGGTATTTAATGAACAGAAGCGAAATCAGCAATGCGATTGTAGTTCAGCAAGACAAGGCTAAAGTACCTGCAACAGTTGCCCCGGATACCAGTTTCAAAAATGACGAATATAAACGCGATACCGCAAACGAACTGACCGAAAGTATAAAAGAAGCTCAAAAAGATTTCAGCGCATCAGTTCCCCAGGAGAAAAGCAAAGTTGATAAAAACAACAAGTCGCCCAAACCAGCAACGGCTCCATCGTCAGAAGCGCTAAAAGTTCAGGATGCTCCATCCAATCCAGCGGAAATTTCTAATGAAGTGGCGCTTGACAAGGCAAAGGCGCCGGAAAGGGAGGAATCCAAAAAACGGGAAAATGACGACGAATTCAGCAAGAAAGCTGCCCGCTCGGCTCCCCAGGTGAGCGCCGCAAGTGGAAATGCGCAAGGTTACATAACAACCAGGTTAATCGCAGGCCGTGTCATCAGCAAAAATGGACGAGCACTACCTTTTGTAAACATGCAGGTTAATAACGATCGAAATCTTATCTACACAAATGCTGCAGGTGAGTTTAAGATTTTTAGCGGCGATACCGCCCTGGATGTGCAGGTAAAGTCAATTGGCTACCAGGATAAGAAAGCAAGGATTTCAGCCAATACGCAAGCCAACACAATTATTCTTGACAGTTTGCTTTTTGACGAAAAGGCAAAGGTGAAGAATGCAATAAAAAACAGCCTGAAGACGGACAGTTTGCTAAGGGTGGAAAGCGAAGCTGAACCGGTGGATGGATGGACCAATTATGATATTTATGTTGACAACAATCTTCGCATTCCTGGCGCCAATCAACCCGGCATCCACAGCGGCATTGTTGAACTCTCTTTTATGGTATATAAGAATGGAACCCTCAGCGGCTTTAAAATTGAAAGAGGGCTGGATGCCGCCAGCGATCGCGAAGCCATTCGCGTGGTAAAAGAGGGCCCTAAATGGCAAATTACATCTGGAGACGAGCCGGTTAGGGTTAGCTTGATGATTATCTTTTAATTCACATTAAAGTTCAAAGGTCAAAGTTCAGAGTGACGTGTTATGCATTATGTCATAATAAGGATTCAACTTTGAACGCTGAACTTTGAACTCTGAACTTTACTTACCTTGCGTGCAAAATTGCTTGATTATGAAAAAAATAATGTTATCAGCCTGCCTAATGTCGCTGATATACTTCTCACAGTCACAGACACTCAGTACGCCAACACCGTCACCAACACAGGTGGTAAAACAAGACTTCGGACTTTCCACCGTTGAACTCTCATATTCCCGTCCTGCTGTAAAAGGTCGCGCTATTTTTGGTGCGCTTGTGCCTTACGGTAAGGTTTGGCGCACAGGTGCCAACCAGGCCACCACAATAACTTTCGGTGATGATGTTTGGTTTGGCGACACCAAAGTGCCCGCCGGCAAATACGGACTGCTCAGCATTCCTGGTGAAAACGAATGGACAGTGCTGCTTACAAAAGCCCTTGATGTAACCAGTCCAGCCGCATACAAACAGGAAATGGATGTTGCCCGGATAAAAGTCAAACCCGAATCATTGCCATTTCCGATGGAGTCGTTCACCATCATGTTCAACAATGTAAAATCGAATACGCTCGATTTGGATTTGTTGTGGGACAAAACAATGGTGACAGTGCCCATCAAAACGGAAGTTGATTCAAAAGTGATGGCACAGATCAATGATGTCATGAAGACTGACAATCGTCCCTATTACCAGGCTGGTGTTTACTATCTCAACAACGGGAAAGATTTGAATAAGGCGCTGGAATGGCTGAATAAGGCTTCTGAACTGGAACCCGACGCATATTGGGTTTGGTACCAGAAAGCCAATTGCCTTGCCAAACTGGGAAAGAAATCTGAAGCGATGGCGGCATCTGCAAAATCAAAGCAACTCGCTACCGCACAGAAGAATGAGGATTATGTAGCCTTGAATGACAATCTGCAGAAAACTTTGAAATAGTTCACAGTTCAGAGTTCAAGGTTCAGAGTTCAACTCTGGACTTTGAACTCTGAACTTTGAACTTTCTTAGCGATCATGATTTGAAATAACCAGCCAAAGACCATCACCCCAACCGCCCCGATGGGCACCAGCCAGATATAGCCTACGGCTGATTTCCAAAACAGGTACACCACGACCAATTCCACCAGGATGGATGCGTAAAAGAGGGCATTGCCTTTGATCGACTTCACATAGAATGCCACGAGAAATATGCCAAGGATAACGCCATAGAAGGGCGCACTCAAAATATTTACGGCTTCAATAAGGCTTCCAAGATTACCTGCAAATTGTGCAATGCCAATTGAGAAAAGTCCCCAGGCAAAACTATACCACTTTGAAATTTTGTAATCCTGTCCGGGTTCCAGTTTTTTCTGAATAAACTGTTTGTGAATATCCACTACCGTTGTTGATGCGAGCGCATTCAGGGCTGCCGCAATACTTCCCCAAGAAGCGAGAATAATCATCGCAATCAACAATCCAACCAATCCACGCGGCAGGTTGTCAACTACAAAACGCAGAAATATATAGTTGGTGTCGTTTATATCGGCACTTGCGTCGCTTTTCTTGATCATAGTTTTGGCCTGTGAACGCATCACTTCGCCCCTCCTGTTGATCGCTTCCATCTCTTCCGCTGCAAATGTATTCTTGCCACTGGAGTTAAGGTAGCTTGTGGCTGCAGCCTTTTTCCGCTCATTCAGCTGATTGTATTCCGTTTCCAACAACCGCAATGAATCGCCAAGCGCGCCATTTTTGGCCTTCTCCAATTGCGCACCATTGAAGAACAGTGGGGAGGGCTTAAATTGATAAAAGCTGAACACAAGTACACCAATCAGGAGGATAGCAAATTGCATGGGAATTTTCACCAGTCCATTCATCAGCAGGCCCAGCCTGCTTTCCTTAACACTGGGTGTGGTAAGGTACCTGCCAACCTGGCTTTGGTCGGTTCCGAAGTAAGATAGCTGCAGGAAAAACCCTGCTAATATCCCATTGAAAAAATTGTAACGGTCGTCCCAGTCATATTTTCCATCATGTGCACCGCTGGTGATCACATTGAGCTTACCCATCTTCCCTCCAACTTTCAGTGCGTCAAGAAAACCGATACCATCGGGTAATTTATGCACCACCACATATGCTGCCGTAAACATGCCGATGAAAACGATGATCAGTTGTAACTGTTGCGTATAAGCGATGGACTTCGAACCTCCCGTTACGGTATAAATAATCAGCAACCCGCCCATGAAGAGATTCGTCCAGTAAATATTCCAGCCCAGCAGTGAGGAAACAATGATGGATGGTGCATATATACTAACGCCGGTTGAAATGCCGCGGGATAATAAAAACAGAACGGATGTCAGTGTTCTGGTCTTGATGTCGAACCGCTGTTGCAAAAATTCATACGCCGTGTACACTTTCAATTTGTGAAAGATGGGCACGAAACTCGCGCTGATGACAATCATCGCCAGCGGCAATCCGAAATAAAATTGAACGAACCGCATCCCGTCCATATAAGCCAACCCGGGAGCAGATAAGAAAGTGATGGCGCTAGCCTGCGTTCCCATAATGCTCAACAAAACGATCCACCATGGCATTTGTCTGTCGCCGAGGAAATAGCCGTCCAGGCTGCGTTCCGTACGACTTTTGTAAATGCCGTAAAGGATGATGCCGGTTAGGGTAATAAGCAGTACTATCCAGTCGGCGCGACTCATGAAAAATATTTGGTAAATAAAAGGAAGAGGATAATCTGCCCGAGGAGAAATCCTATGAGCAGCAAATACCAGCCACGCCAGGTTCGAAATAAAGGTGGACGTTCATCGATTTCAGCCATAGACGATTATTTTGTATTCCGGTACAGAAGATAAGCCAGGACCAGGCCCAGCAACAATCCTAAAGCCAGTTTCTTAAATAACAGTCCTAGCAATAATCCCAATCCAACTCCCACTACTACTCCCATGCCGGACTCAGACCTATTTTGAGCCATTCTTAGTTCTGATTTTATGATTAGGGTTTGCCACTATATTGGCGAACAAGCGGTATGCGCCGGGAACACCCAATGGCAGCTCCCTGAAAAATACCAGGCCTGTGAAAATAAATCTTCCTTTTCCGTATTTGACAGTGAGAAGACTGCTGATTTGTTCTTTCTCTCCTTCATCTTTCATGCTCAGTACGGTGTGATAAGCACTGTCCCAACGGTCTGGCAGATAAATGGCGCGCTCCTGGATCCAACCTTCGAAATCTTTGGTCGTAATCTTGTTGGGCCAGTTCAACACCAGGTTCGATGGATCTTTAATGTCCACTGCGGCATCCTCATCGGTTATCCTTCCCCGTCCGATATTGAATGGATAAGGCCCAAATTTTGTTTTTGATAGTGGGCCTACAAAACTGTTGGTGTTGTATTGAACAACCAGGTTGCCACCGCCTTTCACATATTCCATCAATGACTCATAAGCATCGTCCAGCCAGTCGTGAACATTATATGCCCTGATGCCCGTTACCACCGCATCGAACTTCGCGAGCTTAGAGACGGTAATGTCTTTTTTATCCAAAAAAGTTACGTTATACCCCATTTGTTGCAGGGCATCAGGCACCTTGTCACCAGCGCCTTTGATATAACCAATCGACTTGCCATCTGTCTTCAGATCGATGTTCAACACGCGAACCCTGTCTTTGTAGAAATAACGAATTGAAGGAATATGGTCATAATTAATCGCACCCACCGCCAGGTCATTCACAGTCTGGTCATTGGTGAGCATCGCATTGAGATCAGATTTTTCTGCACCCCCCAATGAAGTACTGGGAACTGAGAAATCGTATTCTTTGGAACCCCCTTTTTGCAATGCAAATGCACGCGTGTCGTTGAAAATTACCTTCTCAGAAATCTTGCCTGAAATCCTGGCGTTAGGAACGTTTAGATTTGCATTTGCGGTGGATGAGACGCCGATCATTCGATTGGATTTCTGATTTGCTGGAACAATCAGAATCGCGGGGCTGGTTTTGACAGTTACAGAAGGTACTACAAACAATGGCTGAATAACTTCTCCTTTCACCGGGTCCCGGAATTTATATCTAACAGGTTTGTCAAATTGAAAGTCCGTACCCTTGATGTTCACCACAAAATGAGCAACAAAAGATGGATCATTCTCAGGTTTACCAATCATCTCCTGATCATTCACTACATAGCTACCCTTCTCCATCGGCAGCGCGAGCCAGTAAGGCTGCGATATTGGCTTTGCCGGGTCTACCAATAGCGTTTTATTAATAGTTAAAAGTTTGTTGGTTACCAGTGTGTCATGAAATGCGGAATCAAATCGATCCACGGCTATTCTTTTCAGGTAATTATAATTGGCATTTCTGCTGATAACATTAAATACCAATCGAAGGGAGTCTCCCGGAACGGCGTATTCTTCAACAGCGAACGCCTCCAAAAACAAACCACTGCAGGCTTCAATCAGGTCCTTGATCTCCGCCAGCTTCTTAGCTTTCCAAATGCCATCCTTCAGTTTACTCACTGCCTGGTACAGATCAACCAGACCATTCACGGATTGTGAAGGATCATTGCCGTTGAATTTTGCGAACAGTTCATCAATCTTTGCTTCGATGCCCGCCGATCCTTCCACCCGGCTCCAGGTTGTATTCACGCCTTCAAACAAATCAGCCTTTGGTTGATCACCTTCTGTAACTTTTAAATAGTCCCAGTTTTCACCTCTGAAAACGGGCACACCAAATCCCTGGCTCTTGTGTTGACTGCGGCTTTCGCTGGCAATCTCTCCGATGCTTTTTCCAATTACAGGGTTGTAAGTACCTACGTTTATTTTGAATTGATCTTCGCTGTTGGTGTTAAGTCCGCCGAAGTTGAACGTATTCCAGAAAAGTTTTTTTGCCTGCCAGGGTTGCACGCCGTACTTGAATTGTTCCGGAAATCGAGTGGGATCTGCGGCGGCTTTGAATGCCTCATGTGCAAGCACCGCTGAGGCTGAATGATGGCCATGGCCCGCGCGGTCATCTTCAGGAAAACGGGTGATAATAATGTCAGGTTGAAATTTCCTGATCACCCAAACCACGTCACTCAGTATTTTTTCTTTATCCCAAATTTTTAATGCCTCGGATGTTTTTTTCGAAAAGCCGAAATCGAATGCGCGGGTAAAAAATTGTTCTGCACCATCAATGCGTCTTGCAGAAAGCAATTCCTGTGTCCTAATGAGGCCCAGCTCCACACCTTGTTCGTCGCCGATGAGATTTTGTCCGCCATCACCACGGGTCATGCTTAAGTAACCCGCCCTGTATAGACCTGATTTGGCCATGTAACTGAGAAGCCAGGTATTCTCATCGTCGGGATGTGCAGCTACATAAAGTACTGATCCAAGTACTTTCAATTTCTTTAAGCCTAATGAAATGTCTGAGCTACTCCAGGAGGCGGGTTTTTGAGCGAAGGCGCCAAGGCTTGCGCAAAAGCAAACTAGTAAGAGTAAACTTCTCTTCATGCAGTGAAAATAGTTTATAGTTTTCAGGGTTTCGATTCTAAAGCCTTCATCAATTGGTTGCCTAAACCATCTACACTGATTCCGCAATTTGATAGCACGACTACGGCGAATTGTTTTTGCAAATTAATCCCGAGGTATGTTCTGTAGCCACCTGTACCGCCGTTGTGAAATAAAACCTCGTCCTGACCCGGTTTGATGTAATGCCAGCCAAGCGCAACTTTATTGTTACCCTGGCTGAACGTTACCGTGTGGGTCAGCAAGATATCTTTTTTCAACGCGGCCGGCGCATGTCCCATGTTTGCCGCTGCATATTTTAACATATCCTTCGCAGTAGACCGGATACCCCCGGCCGCCGCGAATGATTTGAAATCCCAGGGTCCGTTATAATTGCCATTTTCACTGTATCCCCTTGCCACCCTTGCCGAATCGCCTGGCCTGATAAATTCTCTTGTATCATTCATGCCGAGTGGGCCACAGATTTTTTCCACCAGCATCTTTTCGTAGGGCTCGTGATTAACTTTTTCAAGTATCACGCCCAATGTTCCCACTGCAAGGTTTGAATATTCATATTGGTCGCCCACTTTTCTACTCGGTTTGAAATTGGCGTAGTAACCAAACAGGCGCTTATCATCATAATTGACATAAGGATTTGTTGGCGGATCCAGGAACGCATTCATGTTATCCGGCATGCGTGGAATTCCCGAGGAGTGATTGGATAAACTTTGTAGCGTGATGGGCACATCATTGTACGCAAGTTTCCTGGCTGAGTCAGGCAGGTACATGTTTGCAGGATCAGACAATTTTACTTTTCCCTGGTTTACCGCATTCGCCAACAGGGTCGCTGTGAAAGTTTTTGAAATCGAGCCGATTTCATAGATGCTATTCTCGTCTGGCAACTTTGCATTGTTTCGGTCTGTTTCACCATAACCATAATAGAAAACATCATTACCCACCAAAACGCCGATACTCAAACCAACTGTTGGCCCTTGCGAAATATACGGATGTGCAAATCGGTCAACCAAACTGTCCAGCGTCGAAGACATTCGATTGCTGGTTGGAATAGGTTCTTTCTTTGCGGGCTTCTCTGCCTCATAGGGCTGAAATAGAAAAGTCTGCAATTTATCTTTTGGATCGAGTGACAATAAAAGCGAAAGATTTACGGTGCCAAACGCGGCCTTGTATTTTGACAGGCCATCGGAATACCTTTCCAGTTTGCAATCGTTGATGGGTCCTAGCGGAAACAGGTTCGTCTGACAAACCTGCCTGAAATTATCGATGGAAAGTTCTTTATGAAAAGCTTCACCTCCAAGCGCATAAAGTTGGTCAACATTTTTGGCGTTAAATGCTGATACCATCAATTGTCGAACAGAATCAATCTTCGCCTGTTGACCAGACTGAGCATGACTTCTGCACTGCATAAGCAGTAATAGGATGAGCATCCACGCTTTGTTCATATTGGAAGTTTTGATATCAAAAATAGGTATTAGGGTATTAAGGAATTGGGGATTGATCCGCCCTAATACCTCAATACCCTAATACCCCAATACCTTAATACCATAATTACTGCCCCACGAGAAACACCGCATTCGCCAGCATCAGTTTTCCGTTTTCCCAGAAGCTTCTGAAAATGGGATCGTCTGCGAAGAAAATCAACTCACCGTTGCCAATGTCCTGTACACCAATCAGCAAGCCGTCCTTTAATTTCTGCATGGTCTTCGTACCAGAAAATCCACTCACATAATTATTTTTTTTCAACACACCCACATTCCAGCCCTGGCTTTTGATATAGTCATAGATAACCGGATCCTGCTTCAATGTGAAATAATATTTCGGGTAGCCGAAAGCGAGGGGATGCGTGTTGTCGAGCTCTACTTTATAAATTGCACCCGGTATAGTATTTACAAGCTGATCACGTTCGCGGTTCTCATACTTTTTCAAGGCTGAGTAGCTATCCTTCGATTTATCATCCTTGTCATCATCATCGTCCTTCGTGCTATCTTTCTTTGATTTGTCGTCATCATCGTCTTTCTTCAACCGAGGGCCCAGGTTGGCACCCGCCAATTGCGCCACTGCCGACTCCAATGCAATCAATCTTCCCCCGGTTTGGATCCAGTTTTTTAACAGGTCCACCTGGGTGCGGTCACTCAGGAATCGATAGCCTCCGTCTGGCATGATGATTACATCATAATTCTTCAAGTTCAACCTGCCAAAATCATTCAGGTTGACAAGACTCACTGGGTAACCCAGCAATTGATCAAAATAGTACCAGATTTCTCCTGCGGCACTTGAGCTCACGGCTTCACCGGTAAGCAATGCAACTTTGGGTTTCACAATGCCACGCACTTTGCTGCTGCCAAGGTCAAAGCCCTTGTCAACAAATCCTGAGTAAAGCGGTTCCGGGCTAATACTTGTGATGCCGGCTTTTGTAAGGGTCTCCTGGATTTTTGTATAGAGTCCATCGCCCCACTGCTTGTTGGAAGCCCTGGTGATGATCAATGTTCCTGCGTCAAAATTGCGCCCATTGGCTGTGAAGCCGGTCTCAGCATATCTCATTTTGATGCCTGCCTGCAACAATTGTGACAGGCTTTTGGCACCCGACATTCCCTTCCATGGTAACGCCCACGCATAAGCGCCGGCGGCTTTGGCATCTGCCGAAGCAGAAGTTGCCGGCGAAGGGTATGCTTCACCAAAGGCGATCGATTTATCAGATACGGCATACGATTCCAATCCCATCACATAAGGCAGGGACCATGCGGTAATATCATAGGTTGCAGAGTCAGTCAATTTGGAGCGCGGTTCCATGAGCACGCGCAGCAAAACAGCGCGAGGCTGATTTGCAGGAATGATTACATCGTTGGCTTCAGCGGTGAAGTTTTCGTCTTTGCCTGTGAAATAATTGAAGCCGCGCGCCGGTGTGCCCTGTTTGGCATAGCCGTAGCTGATGCCATTCCTGTCGAGGTATTGTGATAACACGGCAAGTTGATCCGCACTTGCCGATTTTGATTTGATGACATAAGTTTTATATGGCCCTGCGCCGCTTGTTGCCGATTCGCTATAAAATTTCCTGAATTCTTTCACCAGTCTGCCGGCCTGTTGCGCACTTGTTTCGATTGTTGAAAGGCTGGTGGTAAAATGGTGATCAATGCGATTTACCAGGGTGAGCGTATCTCCATCTGCATTCGTCACACCAAGTCCGGAAGCAATACCACCCTGTTCAAAAGTCATTCCGATTGCACCACTGTAAGTGGGGTAGGTATCTCCGTAGCTGGGATAAAAGAGATCAAATATTTCCTTGGTGAAATAAAGCCAGCCCTGTGCATCGAAATGGGCCGCATTGTTTTTCCCAATCATTGTTTGGAATTCGCGCTGCCATGGGGTGATGGCCTCATGATAGGGTTCAGCAGCGGGAGCGAAATAGTAGGGTGCATTATATCCCTGTTCGTGAAAATCGACGTGTACCTGGGGCAGCCACTCATTGTATTTCTTGAGACGTTGCTGGCTTTCTATTTGCGTTTGCCATGCCCAATCGCGGTTCAGATCAAAATTGTAGTGATTGGTTCTGCCGCCTGGCCAGGGTTCGCGATGCTCGCGCGCTTGTGCGTCTACGTTATAAGCCTTCCCAACCACAGAGTTAAACCAGTTCACATAACGGTCACGGCCATCCGGGTTGATACAAGGGTCAATCACCACCATCACTTTTTGCAACCATGCTTTCGCATTTGCGTTTGAAGGATCAACAAGCGTGTACAATGTTCGCATGGCCGCTTCCGTGCTGGAAGCTTCATTACCATGCACGTTATAGCTCAGCCACACGATGGCAGGCGAATTTTCATCAGGGGCCATTTTATCCTTCGCAAGTCCTGCAAGTCTGAGGTTATTCGTACGAATCGCGTCCAGTTTTTGCTCATTTTCAGGAGAGCCTACAATCGCTATCAACAAGGGTCGGCCCTCATTGGTATGCCCGTAATAGTCAAGTTTTACCATTGAAGGCACCGCTTTGGCCAGTGCCTCAAAATAGCCCACTACTTTATAATGCGGTGTGTAATGTGATCCCAAAGGATATCCCAGGAATTGCTCCGGCGTAGGCGGAGCCTGGGCGGCAGCAGAAATTACGATGGCCAGGATCAGAAAAGCAGTCAAAAATTTTCTCATGTGAAAAATTAAGGCGTGAAAATAAGGAAAGGGCGCCAATCCTGAGAACTCCATTCATTCCATTAACTTGGGGAAAATTTTCAGCTCCATGACCGATCGCAAAAAAATCGTTTTATTCCTTTTTACCCTGGTGGTGATAAATAATCTTCAGGCACAACTCGGCTTCAATCCATTTCATTACACCATCGAAAAAAAGGTTACGGTTAGCAAAGGAGCCGTTGTTTCGGCGCATCCGCTTGCCAGCAAAGTAGGTGTGCAAATTCTGAAAAAGGGAGGCAATGCCGTAGACGCAGCTATCGCCACACAACTGGCATTAGCAGTGGTTTATCCGCAGGCAGGCAATCTTGGAGGGGGTGGCTTCCTCGTTGGCAAACTGAGCAATGGCAAAAATATTTGTCTGGATTATAGGGAGAAGGCGCCCGGAAAAGCATCTCGCGATATGTACCTTGATGCAAATGGAAATCCGCAAATGAAATTGAGCCAGGATGGACACCTGGCATCTGGTGTACCGGGAACAGTAGCCGGATTATTTGCAGCACACCGGTATGGCAAAATTCCATTTTCAAAATTGATCGCGCCTGCAATAGAACTCGCGGAAAAAGGGTTTGCTATCACTGACCGTGAAGCAAGAAGCCTGAATGATTTGCAGAAAAGACTGAAGGAAAACAACACGGTGACGCCCGTGTTTGTAAAAGAAGGCGGTTGGAAAGGAGGCGATACACTAATACAATTGGAACTGGCTGTCACATTAAAACGAATCAGGGATCTTGGTGCGAAAGGATTTTATGAAGGCGAAACAGCGAGACTGATTGTGGAAGAAATGAAAAGAGGAAACGGTATACTGTCAGAACAGGATTTGCGCGACTATAAAGTAGAAGAAAGAACACCCACTGTTTTCGCTTACAGAGGTTACACACTTGTAACGATGCCATTACCCAGCAGTGGTGGCATTATTATAGAACAGTGCCTGAAGATGATGGAAAAAAGAAAACTTGAGACGATGACCTTTCAGTCGCCGGAAGCCGTTCAATTGATGGTGGAAGCTGAGCGGCGTGCATATGCAGACCGTGCCGAGTACATGGGCGATGCAGATTTCGTGAAGGTGCCGGTGAAGACGCTTGTTAGTGATAAATACCTCGATGAAAGGATGAAGGATTATGTTCCGGGTAAGGCTGGGAGCAGTGATATTGTGAAGGCAGGTAAGATTGCTCACGAAAGTGAAGAAACTACGCACCTTGCAGTGGTGGATGAAAAAGGTAATGCCGTTGCAGTAACCACCACGCTTAATAATAGTTATGGCAGCGCAACAGTAGTGGGCGGCGCCGGATTTTTTATGAATGATGAAATGGATGACTTCAGTGTGAAGCCAGGAGTTCCAAATATGTATGGCGCCCTGGGAACAGAGGCGAATGCAATCGCACCGGGCAAACGCATGTTGAGTTCAATGACGCCAACCCTGGTTCTTAAAAATAATAAACCCTACCTGGTGGTGGGCACGCCGGGTGGCACAACCATTCCAACTTCAGTTTTTCAAACCATCGTCAACGTCATCGATTTCAAAATGACAACCGAAGACGCAGTGAACAAACCCAAATTCCATCATCAATGGTTACCCGAAGAAATCATGGTTGAGAAGGAATTTCCAGAAGCCACCAGGCAGGCTTTGGAAAAAATGGGGTATAAGGTCGTGAATCGCGGCGCCATCGGCCGCTCAGAATTGATCAAGATTGATGGAAAGAAAATCGAAGCGGTTGGTGATAATAGAGGGGATGACACTGCAATTGGCTATTGACTATAACTCAAACTACCCATTCCCCTCCCTAGTATCTTCAAATATTATGGCTATCTTGTTGATCCGATCCGGTGACACTCTGTTACACCCGGTATCATCCTTTAACTTACCCAATTTCCGACCCCAATTTCCTCTGTAAGCTTTCCTTAGCCTCACTCCAATATTCATTGCGGAACTCATAAACATTTGAAACCCAAAGCAATGAAAAGAATACTCACAACCCTATTGGTCGCTGCTATTTTCGGCAACCTGGCCAGCGCACAAGCCCGTTTTGGCCTTAGAGCCGGTGTTAATTCAGTCAACGCTTATGTTGTAGCCCCCGATGGCACCAGGCCGGGAACCAGTGCCGGCACAGGCTTTTATGCAGGTGGAATCATGAAAATTCCATTCGACAACAAGCTCTACTTTGTTCCCGGTATCCAGTACAGCTACAAAAATTACACGATCCATTACAATGATGCAGATTTGACCAGCTGCAAAATGCACCTTACTTATATAGAAATTCCCCTCCTGCTCAATTATGATTTCAAGAAATCGGGTAACTATTTCTTCGTGCAGGCCGGTCCTTCATTTTCGGTTGCCCTTTCGGGTAAGCAGGACGATATCACACCCGGACAGGCAAGCCATACAGAAGAACTGAAATTTGCATATTCATCATTCGGCAGGTACGAAGCCAATGCCGTGTTCAACGCCGGATTTCACTTTAAGAACAACCTTTCTGTCATCGGCGGTTATGCGCTGGGGTTAGGCACTATCGTGAATGATGACAATGGCCCGGTGATCAAGCATCGTATGTTCAGTTTCGGCTTGGGTTATCTGTTTAATTAGATAGCAAAATTTTATAATCCGTATGAAATTTTCATTCAATAAGATATTAGGCTTTTTGGGCATAGTGGCGGCAGTCTTATGCAATACCGGCGCCAATGCCCAACAGGCTTCTCATGATAGCGTTGCTTACGATTTCCTGGTGGGCAGTTGGGAAGGTCGTGACCAGACAGGCGCAAGAGGTCTCATTAGATTTAAGTCTGATACAACTGTCGAAATCATGACAGCAGACATTAGCTTTCGTGACACCGTTGTTAACCGGTCGCTTATCAAATTGTTTTTCGAAGTAAATACCCGCACGCGGCCGGTTTGGCTTGACCTCGTAATGAAAGCCAATGTGGGCAAGGCTTCTGGCTGGATTGAAATCAAGAGAATGAAAGGTATTTTACGCTTTCTTTCGAAAGATCAGATCGAAGTTCGCCTGACCCCAGAGGATAAAGAACGCTATGGTTCCTTCGATTCCGAGCTTTTCGAAGAGGAGGAATCCATGATTTTGACGCGTCGTAAAGAAAGGCCGATTTATTCTTCACTTTAAGTCATTTTCACCTCCTTTTGGCCCGTGCTTTGAGTAATAGCTAAATAGCTGTTAAAAGGCACCAAAATGCCCCTAAACCACGTTTTTAACTCCAGATTTACGGCCCTTTTTCCTTTTCTTTCAACGCCTTCACTACCAATAGCGTATTATGGGTTAAGAACGTTCGATTCAATTGGAGCAGACCGGTCGTTTAGCTATTTTTGGAAATCAATCCGGAAACGTTGAAAAGACTGATAAAAATAACTAGCAGGATCCTACTGGCCCTAATCATTGTGCTGGTTCTTGCTGCTATTTTGATCAACAGCGTGCCGGTTCAAAACTGGCTCGTCGGAAGAATTACAAAAAGGATCTCTAAAGACCTGCATACAGAAGTTTCAATCAAAGGCGTAAATTTTTCACTCTTCAACCGCATGTACCTGGAACGAACCCTGATCAGGGATCATAACCAGGACACCCTGCTCTGGGCGCATACCGTAAAACTCAGCATTACCGATTGGTTTTTCCTGAAAGATTCCGCAGCGTTGGAGTACATCGGACTCGAAGATGCAATGGTGAATATGCACCGAACGGATTCTGTTTGGAATTACAATTTCCTGACCGAATATTTTGCAACTCCCCCATCCGCTTCCAAACAGGCAGGCATCCAGCTTGTTTTGAAAAAAGTGGAACTGAAAAATGTAAGAGTCAACAAGCTCGATGAATGGATAGGTCAAAACACGATTGTTTCAGTTAACAGGCTCAACCTTGACGCGGAAGACATAGATTTTACCAGGCGAAGAATTCATATCAAAACGCTGGATATTGATCAGCCATTTTTTCAACTGGTGAATTATGATGGCAAACGTCCTGAGTCCTTAAGACCAGGTCCAACACCCAAGCCCACAGATGGCAGCCCGCAATGGAATCCGGGCGGATGGGACATTGCCGTCACCCGGCTGAATATGAATAATGGCGCGTTCAGCAACGAAAAAGCTACGCCCGACAGAAAACCTTATGACTACTTCGATCCCAAACATATTTTGTTCGGCGAAATCAACGGCAGGATCGACAGTGTGCGCTGGCAGAAGGACAGCATCTTTGCCTCCATTCACCTGAGCACCAAAGAAAGAAGCGGATTTAAGGTGAACGCGATTTCCGCGCAGATGAAATTCTACCCGGAAGGCATGATCTTTAATAACCTCGATCTGCGCACACCCAAAAGTCATTTGCAGAATTATTATGCCATGCGTTATCGCGATTTTGACGATGACATGAGCAACTTTCTGCATCAGGTACGGCTGGAAGGTAGATTCCAGGCAAGTACCCTGAGCAGCGACGACATTGCATATTTCGCTCCCGAACTGAAAGACTGGAAAAAGCAAATTATCCTCGACGGCAATGCAAGTGGGACCATCGACAATCTTTCAGGTAAGAACATTTTGATTGAAGCCGGCAAGAATACCGTTCTTCGCGGCGACATTCGAATGAACGGACTGCCTGATATCAATAAGACATTCATTGATTTTACGGCAAACGATTTTCGCACCACTTATAGCGATGCAATTACCATTGTTCCTGCGCTCAAAGAAATTCGCGATCCAAATATCAGTCGCATCCAGCGGCTTTCATTTAAAGGAACCTTTACCGGATTCCTGCGCGACTTTGTAACCTACGGAACCATTCAAACCAATCTTGGCACCGTCGTAACAGACGTGAACATGAAACTACCGGAGGAAGGCATCAGCACTTATTCAGGCAAGGTTTCGACAAGCAATTTTGAATTGGGACAATTCCTCGGATTAAGTGATATCGGGAAAATTTCGTTCAATGGTACTGTTAAAGGAGCAGGATTCAGCCTGAAAACAATCGATGCCAGCATTGATGGTTATTTCAAGCAACTTGAATTCAAGGGTTATAATTATAAAAATATAACAGCGAAGGTTTCGGCACTTAAGAAATCATTCCAGGGTCATGTGGTTATTGATGATCCACAGGCCAAAGGGATATTCGATGGAAGTGTGGACTTCAACACCAAGGTGCCAGAGATTCACATTACCGCAGATTTGCAGCGAAGCAGTTTCAAGGACTTGAACCTTGCCAAAAATGATTTGCACATTATTGGAAAGTTTAAGCTCGATTTCCAGGGCAAGAACATCGACGAATTCCTGGGTGAAGCAAGATTGTACGATGTGGCCGTGACAAAAAATGACGAAACTTACGTTTTTGATACACTGACACTTGATTCTAAAATTGTAGAGGGAAAGAAATTCCTGAACCTGAAAAACAGCGAGGTCACCGCATATGTAATTGGTGAATATAACCTGTTGGATCTGCCGAATGCCTTTAGACAATTCCTCCATGGTTACTATCCTGACTATGTTGCGGCTCCCGAAAAACCAATTCGCGATCAAAACTTTATCATCGGCGCGAACTTCAATAATATCGATCAGTACCTGAAACTGTTTGATGACCGCGTGAAGGGTTTTGATCATTCCACTTTCGCTGGCGGCATTAACACCAAGAATAATACCATGTCGCTAAATGCCAAGATCCCATATGCAGCATATGGCAAATACCAGGTCAGCGACTTTACACTATATGGTGTTGGCAACCTCGACAGTCTTCGCACGGAGTCCAGCATGGGTGACATTATGATCGGTGACAGCTTGCGGTTACCTTCAACAAAAATCAGTACGGCTTCATCCGGCGGAAGCTCGGCGATTAATATTAAAACGTCAGCGAATCAAACACTCAATGCCGCGGATCTTTCAGCTCGCATCACAACACTTAAAGACGGCGTTCGATTGAACTTTTCTCCTTCCACGATTGTGGTCAATGACCAAACATGGACCATTGAAAAAGACGGAGAAATCACGCTCAGTCGTTCACTCGTTGACGCGAGCGGTGTAAAGTTCACCAACGGTGAACAGGAAATTGCGATTTCTTCGGAATTGTCATCAATAGGTAACAGCAATGACCTGGTCGTAAAACTTAAGAAGGTGCACATTGATGATTTCGCACCCTACTTCGTCAAGAATCCGCTCCTGGAAGGAATGATTACCGGCGAGGCAAGGGTCGAAGATCCACTGGGTAAATTCAAGATCGACTGGAACCTCGACGCAGATAAATTCAGAATGAACGGTGATTCCATTGGACTGGTAAGACTTTCCGGCCTTTGGGAAAATGAAAAAAAGAAGGCGACTTTTCATGCCATATCCGAGAATGAATCGAACAATTTTACCATCGACGGCTTGTTTGATGGCAGTGATTCGCTCAATCAAATCATTAATGCCACCACCAATTTGGTAAACACCAACCTCCACCTGCTGGAACCATATCTTGCCAGCCTCTTCGTGGATTTGAAAGGGTTTGCGAATGGCAAATTAAGCATGGTGGGGAATGTAAAACATCCTGATTATGTTGGGACCGTCAAAGTGCGGGACGCCGGCATGCGCGTGTTGTACACGCAATGTTATTATACAATGGATGAAGCCACTGTTGAATTCAGGCCAGGCATAATTGATTTCGGTAAAGTTGGAATTTCCGACAGCCTGCATAATCGCGGTGAATTGTCGGGAACTATGAAGCACCAGAATTTTAGAAATTTTGAATTCGATATAGCCGCTACGACCAAACGCATGTTATTGCTAAATACCACACACCAGGATAACTCGGTGTTTTATGGCACTGCGATCGGCAAAGCCAATTTCATGCTGAAGGGCCCTGAAACAGACATGCACATGGTGGTAAGCGGCGAACCGGTTGACAGCTCGAAGATCTTTATCACATCAGGTTCAAGCAAGCAAAGCGGCCAGGTGGATTATATTGTTTGGAAACAATATGGTCGGGAAATGAATGTGGATTCTTTGCTTGGCAAAGACAATGAGCTTACCATTGATCTCGATCTCACTGCCAATAATTTTGCCAAGATGAACGTGATTATGGATGAAGTGGCGGGTGATGTTATTAAAGCTACAGGTTATGGCAACCTGAAAATTCATACCAGTACCCACGAAGACCTGACCATGACGGGAAGATATGTGATTGAGAGTGGCAACTACAATTTCAGTTTCCAGACCATATTCAACAAGCCATTTGTGCTCCTGCCAAACGCCGGCAGTTATATTCGCTGGGATGGAGATCCTTATGATGCAGACATTGACATTCGTGCGAAGTACACAGCGGATCACGTGCGTATGAGCACATTGTTCACCAACCAGCAAGGGGAATCAACCATCAATTCGAATGCGTCAAAGGAATCAAGTGATGTGGATGTGATTTGTCATTTGACAGGCGCCCTCAGCAAACCCAATATTGATTTTAGTATTGAGTTACCAGCCAATAGCCCCGTTCGAAACGACCCAGCCGTGGTGAACTATTTGAAGAGCCTGGACGTTAACGAGCTCAACAAGCAGGTAACCTATTTGATAGTATTTAACACATTCGCACCCCGCGACCAATATACCACGGATCTATATGCATCAACGCTGGTGTTCAATTCCATTTCAGAATTTGTTTCGAGCTACCTATCCAGCTCTTTGCAAAATGCTTTGTATGGAATCTTCAAGGACCCGAACCTGAACGTAAACTTCAGCTATCAGCGCCAGCAGAGCAGCTATTCTGAAGACATTTCATCTAACGCAGTGCAGATCACCACGCGAAACAATGTCAACCTGGAATTCATCAAATCCGTGTTGAATAATAAGCTGGTGATTACATTTGGAAGTAATTTCAACTTTGCTGATGCAGGAACCACCACCGCTAATGGTGATGTACATAGTTTCCTCTTCCTGCCCGACGTGAATGCAGAATACAAGATCACTGCAGATGGTAAAGTGAGAGCAACCTTCTTCTACAGAAGTAATTTCGACATGCTGTACACTTCGGGTAGGCGTGACCGTGCTGGTGGCAGTATTTCCTACCAAACTGAATTCGACAGCTTCGTTCCCAAGAAGAAAAAGAAAAAAGAAGTTTCTAACGTTGCCGGTACCGACAGTCGTGAAGCGGTGAAATCACAAGGCAACTAATTAGCGGCCATTCAGGATTTCATGACCGAGCTTGTCGCGCTTCGTTTGAAGATATTTTTCGTTGTGAGGATTGGGCGTGATATCAAGGGGCACAGTTTCTACAATTTCAAGTCCATAACCTTTCAGTCCGGCGCGCTTGCGCGGATTGTTGCTGATGAGCTTGAGTTTGCTTGCGCCCAGGAAACGAAGTATTTGCGCACCTACGCCATAGTCGCGGTCGTCCATGCCAAATCCCAGGTGAAGATTTGCTTCAACGGTATCCATTCCCTCTTCTTGCAGTTTGTAAGCCCTCAGTTTGTTCAGGAGACCGATGCCCCTGCCCTCCTGGTTCATATATAATACGATACCCTTGCCGGCCTTTTCAACCATTTGCATGGCGCCATGTAATTGTTCGCCACAATCGCAACGGAAGGATCCAAGAATGTCCCCGGTGAAGCAGGAAGAATGCACGCGCACAAGGACCGGTTCATCCTTTTCCCATTCACCTTTCACAAGTGCAAGGTGTTCGCCTGATTGCAGGCTGCTTTTGTCGCGAAAAGCAAGCAGTTTGAAATGACCATATTTGGTGGGCATGTCAACCTTTACCATTTCTTCAATCAGGGAATCCGTTTTCAATCGGTATTCGATGAGATCTTTGATGGAGACAATTTTGAGATCGAATTTTTCAGCGATCATCTGCAGTTCGGGTAACCTTGCCATGCTGCCATCTTCATTCATGATCTCGACCAGCACACCTGCCGGTGCAAAACCTGCCAGGCGGGCGAGGTCGATGGTGGCCTCAGTGTGGCCGGTCCGGCGAAGGACACCGCCCTTTTTGGCTCTCAGCGGAAATATATGTCCGGGTCTTCCGAGGTCGGAAGCCTTTGTTTTCGGGTTGATGAGCGCCTGCACCGTTTTCGCCCTGTCGTGAGCGGAAATACCAGTTGTGCATCCATGTCCTAGTAAATCAACAGATACAGTGAATGCGGTCTCGTGCAGTGAAGTATTATTATTGACCATCAGGTCAAGCTTCAGTTCATCGCAGCGTTCCTCGGTCAGGGGGGCGCAAATAAGTCCCCTGCCGTATTTGCTCATGAAATTGATTATTTCGGGCGTAACCTTATCGGCCGCGGCAATGAAATCACCCTCATTTTCACGGTCTTCGTCGTCCACCACAATCACCAATTTTCCAGCTTTGATGTCTTCTATCGCAGATTCTATCGTATCCAGCATGGGGCAAAGGTAAGATTTTATCAGTTTGTCGGTGGACTAGTGGCCGGTGAGTAGTGGACCAGTGGACCGGTGGGCCAGGGGCAAAGGTTAATTAGGTTAACTACGTTAATTAGGTTACCTGCTAAACTGGTTAACTGGTCCACTGGCCCACCCAATCAACCCAATTAACCCAATTAACCCCATTAACCTACTTCCCCAGCATCCCCAAATCCCCCAACCAATCCCCAAACCTCTCAATCCACGTATCCGTGGCAATATGATGTACCTGCATACCGAACCCGTGGCCACCCTTTGCATAAAGATGCATCTCAACCGGCTTCTTCGCGTTATTCCAGCGTTGATATAATTCGATACTTGGAACCTGGAGTCCAATCTGGTCATCACTTGCACAGGCGATAAAAAGCGGAGGGGCATCGCTGGCTGGATCCGATTGCATTTTAGAAGGGAGATATGCATAAATAGGAGCAACAAAATCAGGCTTGTTTTCGGGCGTATAATTAAATGCAGCCGAGCCGGCAACGGTTCCACCAGCAGAAAATCCGATGATGCCAATACGTTTTGGATCTATTTTATAAGTTGCTGCGTTCTTCCTCACCCATGCAATTGCCGCACGACCATCTGCAACACTAAGTGGAATAATATTACTAGTAGCCGCTTCCCAGTTTTCTCTTTTCGACTGCACAACAAAGAATTCCTGTACGGGATCTTTTCCTTTCGTTTGGACAAGACGGTATTTTAAAACGAAAGCCGTCACACCTTTTTTGGCCAGCCATCGTGCAACATCAAATCCCTCACTATTGATGGAAAGAAAATAAAAGCCACCACCCGGACAAATAACCACAGCCGTTCCGTTGGCAACAGATGGATCCGGCTGAAACACGGTGAGTGTGGGTTGTGCAACATTGTACACCAATCGTTGTTTAATTGCGTTGGTATCACTGACCTTCTCCTGCCAGTTCCATGATTCGGAACCAGGGGCAGTGCCAGGATAAAGTTTGACTTCTGTTTGTTGCGCAAAACTGAGCGTAGTGATGAACGTGAGTAAAATGAGAAGGATTCGCATAGCCAGTAATTAATACCAGAAAGCTAATGATTTTCTATTGCCTAAATTCGCAGTACATAAAAATCATGCATGGAATTAGGAATTGGAATGTTTGGCGACCTGTCTTTTGACACACAAACCGGCAAGCCCTCAGACGCCGGAATGAAACTGCAGGAAATATTGGAGGAAATAAAGTTGGCGGACGAAATTGGTCTCGACGTGTTTGGGTTGGGTGAGCACCATCGCCGCGATTACGCCATTTCATCGCCCGAAATTGTATTGGCAGCTGCTGCAAGTATCACGAAGCGAATTAAACTCACAAGTACAGTCACGGTATTGAGTTCTGCCGAGCCCGTGAAAGTGTACCAGGACTTCTCCACCATTGATCTCATTTCAAATGGTCGTGCAGAGATCGGCGTTGGTCGTGGTAGTTTCATCGAATCCTTTCCACTCTTCGGATACGATTTGAAAGACTATGATCAACTCTTCGAAGAGAAACTTGATTTGCTGCTGAAGATAAATGAAAATGAAGTTGTGAACTGGAAAGGAAAATTGCGCGCACCACTGATCAATCAAACTGTTTTCCCGCGGGCGGGCAACAATGGCAAAATACCAATTTGGGTGGCGGTTGGAGGCACGCCGGAATCAGTACTGCGTGCCGCGAGACTTGGCCTTCCACTGATGGTTGCGATTATTGGTGGCATGCCGAAACAATTTCTGCCATTGATCGAATATTACAAACAACAGTACGTAAAAAATGGTCATGACGCGAAACAAATGCAATTCGGAATTCATTCGCACACTTTCGTAAGTGAATCCGCCGATGTGGCGGATAATTATTTCACAAACTACGCTGCACAGATGAGCAGGATTGGCAAAGAGCGTGGCTGGCCGCCTTATACGAAGGCGCAATACGAAGGAGGAAGATCGAAGGAAGGAGCATTATTCATTGGCAGTCCTGCTGAGGTGATCGACAAAATTATGTACATGCATGAAATGTTCGGCATCACAAGATTTATTGCGCATATGGATGTTGGTGCGCCTGATCACAAGCAGATGATGAAGTCAATTGAATTGTTTGGCACGAAGGTGGCGCCGGAAGTTAGAAAAGTATTAACTACAGATTAATTGCAATAGTTCAAATAATTAATTAATTTTATATTTATTACTAACTATTAAATCCATTTTTATGGCAAATGCAAAAAAAGCTGTAAGAAGAGCAGTTGTAAAAAAAGCTGCGAAAAAGAGAGCGGTTAAGAAAGCTGTTAAGAGAGCAGTTGTAAAAAAAGCCGTTAAAAGGAGAGTCGCAAAAAAAGCAGTTAAAAGAGCTGTTGCGAGAAAAGCAGTTAAGAAAGCGCTCGTAAGAAGAGCGGTTAGGAAAGCTGCCGTAAGAAGGGCAGTTAAGAAAGCTGCAGGCAAGTAGGAATTGTAGCCATAACAAAAGAGATTAAAAAGCCTCGGTGGAGGCTTTTTTTATTTAGTTCATAGTTCAGAGTTCAAAGTTCAGAGTAGAGAAACTTTGAACTCTGAACTCTGAACTCTGAACTCTGAACTTATCTAAATAGCATCGGCGCAAACTCACTTAAATAGAGTCTCCACGCATTCCAGTCATGACGCGCATCATTTTCGAAGTAGGTAAATTTAAATCCTACGCTGTCATATAATTGCCTGAGTTGTACCGCGCTGTTATACAGAAAATCCTGCTTCCCAATAGCGATCCAGTAAACTTTCGGATTGCTCTTCCTGAGCGCGTCCAATTGTTTGACGTGCGCATCCTTGTTATAGTTTGCGCCTTGGAAACTCGCAAACAAACCCATGCTCATGACACCGATGTATTTGAATTTATCCGGATTGGCATTCGTGATATTCTGGGTTTGGTAACCGCCCATTGAGAATCCTGTGATAGCGCGATGATCAGCGTTGGCCACAGCTCTGTAATTTTTCTCAACGAATGGAATGACGTCTTTCACCAGGCTCTCTTCAAATTTTCCGGAAGCCATGGATCCGATGCCTTGCGCAGTTTGCTGAAAACTGTAAGACCGATCCAGGGGTGCGGCAGGCATCAGAGGATTCCCATTGGTAATTACAATGATCATGGGTACTGCTTTGCCGGATGCAATAAGATTATCTAGAATATAATTAGCCCTTCCCCGGCTAACCCATCCGTCTTCGTCACCACCACCGCCATGCAGGAGGTAGAGTACAGGATACCTCTTTTTATCCTTTTCGTATCCCGGCGGCGTGTATATATACATTCTTCGCTCTCCGCTCAATGTTGGAGAAGGATACCATAACGCCGTTACCTGTCCATGTGGCACTTGCTTTACATCAATGATATCAGCAAGAGGACCGGGAATCATTAAACGGTTTTCAACAATGGCTCCATCCCTGGTTACCTCACTGCTTCTCGGATCGAGTGTGAACATACTATCGACCATAAACCTGTATTCATACATTCCGGAAGGGAGGGGACCTACTTTCACTTCATACACGGAATCTTTTTTTGTCATTGGGATCGCGTATTGAAGATTCGGCGGCCAGGTACCGAATACTGCCACCGATGTTGCGCCCGGCGCCATAACGCGAAATATGACCGAATTATCCGCTTGAACCTCATGCGACAGATAGGTGGGTTGCCGCTGCATCTGTGCCCTAACATTGGATGGAGGCATCAGTGCAATCGCGAGGACTATCCTGAAGCTGTTGATTATTGTTTTGTAGATTTCCATATTACGTTTGATTATGCTTTCTGATAAAATATTTTACGGTGTAACGGTCACGATCACGCGTTTATACCTCGTTAATGCGGGCGAACCCTTGTCCGTTACTTTCAGAATGAAGTGTATTGTCTTTGGGCTGTCAACCACGGGAGCGGTAACCGGCACGTCATACAGGTTTGATGCATAAGGCCTGAAGCTTACTAGACCTTTATAGGTTCCGGCCTCAGGATATTGAAACCATAAATAACTCATGGAATCGCCGTCAGGATCCGTAGTACCTTCTGCACTCAAATGAAATTGCTGACCAGACTTTACTGTTACGTTTTCACCGTTGGCCACCTTCGGCACGGGTGGATGGTTGCATTCAGCATAGCTCTTTGTAGTCCACTGCATGCGGGCAGCAAAGTCATTTTGAAAATCGACGCGCCAGCGTGAGATCGTTTCGCGATTGCCAGTGTAGGGCTTCTTATCTACAGGCGACATGATAGAATCATCTGCATTCGTCCAGATCGGCCTGGTCTCTGGTTCATCTTTTGGCCAATTCTCCCTTTTGAACATGCCGGTATTAGAATCTTCGAATTTTGGCAAATACAATTCGTATCGTCCGCCCCATCCACCATAATTAGGATGTTGTGGATCATTCAAGCCGTTATTGATCAGGTTTAAAAAAGAAGGCGTGTCACCTTCCATGCCATAGGCCACATCAGGATAAATGGCGCCGAGTGGGCCATGACCCTGCTGAATATTTTTTGCAAGCCAGTCATTGGATACTACTTCCGTATTTGACCCCGGCATGGGAAATGTGATCCCTAACCAGGTTGCCCTGGTGTAATTATAGCCCGGCGTAACGACAAAGAAAACATTTGGGAAAGTCTTCCTGATCCAGGGACCTGAATCATCCTGGTCAGAGATCGTATAGACCCGTATTTTCTGATAAATCTTTTCTGCCTCAGCTGCGGATTTTGTGTTCTTTATTTTCCAGAGCGCCTGGGCAAGGGTATTGGGACCTCCCCAAACAGCTATCCACAGTGGACGATCATCATTCTTTTCCATCGCCTTTACGATCCAATCTGATCCTTCCGAATTCTTCCCCTCTCCCACGCCTTCCATGCCATATACGGCTAATCCCTTTTTCACTTTACTTTTCAGGTCCTCATAAGTTGGATAACCGGCTTCATGCTTCAACAAATTCGGCTGAACTTTTTTGTACGCATCCAGGATTTTCAAAATGCTTTCCGGCGCCACTCTTGTTTTCAGATGAATGGAAGTAGTTGCAATCAATCCTTCCACGTCCCATTGATTTGAATATGTAAGAAATCGGATGAATGACTGTGTGTCGTCAGGGTCTGCTTCAATATCTGATAGGACCAGCACCCGTGGCTTCTTCGCGTCCTGCGCAAAAACCAAATGCGGGCTGAGTGAAAATAAAATCAGTGCGTAAAATAAAAATCTGGCTGTTTTGTTCATGTTCCTGGAATTATGAATGATTCAAAATGGCTTGCTTCCATCCTTCGTAAGCAGTGGCAACACCTGTATTGCCGGATGGCTGAAAAATTTTCTTATTATGATTGAGTTTCGATAATTGTTCGATGCTTTTATAAACGCCCGATTTCAGACCCGCCAGGTATGCAGCGCCCAATGCAGATACATCGGGCTGTCCAATATTTACAACCGGTTTTTGCAACAGGTCAGCCAGGTACTGAACCACAAATTGATTTTCAGAAATACCCCCATCAACCATCAGTTGCCGCAATGGGATGCCCGCGTCTGATTCCATCGCATCAATCACATCCCTGATCTGAAATGGAATGGATTCCAGTGCAGCTCTCACCAAATGATTCTTTCCCGAACCAAATGTTAAACCACTGATGGAGGCTTTGCGATTCATGTTCCAATGGGGCGCGCCCAACCCACTAAATGCCGGCACCAGGTAAACACCTCCATTATCCGCGACGGCATCGGCCATCTCCTGCGTTTCCTGGCTGGATGCAAACAAGCCTAATTCATTCCTCAACCATTCAATCGTTGCACCACAACTCACGATGACACCTTCCAATGCAAATTCAACTTTCTCTTCCGTGCTCCAACAAATGGTGCTCACCATTCCGTTTCCTGATTTCCCCGGGTTCACGCCGATATTCATTAGAACGGAACAGCCAGTGCCCAACGTAGCTTTGGCATTTCCTGTCTCAAAACAGCCTTCACCAAAAGCAGCCGCGTGCGAATCTCCGATAAGCGATGTGATAGCAACTGTAGAAGGTAATAAACCCATGAAATCGGTCTTGCCAAATGAAGCAGATGAACGCATAAGCGTAGGAAGATTCAAACTGGAAAGACCGAATATTTGCAACAATTCGTCATCCCACGCAAGGCTTTGTAAATCGAAAAATAATGTGCGGGACGCATTCGTAAGATCCGTGAAGTAACTTTCGCCATTGGTCAGCCTGAACAACAACCAGGTGTCAATGGTGCCAAAATAGGCGTTGCCGGAATTGACAGCACTTTTAATACTCTCACTATTCTCCACCAGCCATTGCACCTTGGTGCCTGAAAAATAAGGGTCAATGACCAACCCGGTTTTAGAGGTAATGAGGGTTGCATAATCAGACTTCAGCCAACCTTCACAAATTTCAATGGACCGCTTGCACTGCCACACCACGGCGTTGTGCAAAGGCTTACCATTTTTATCCCAAAGCACAAAGGTTTCCCTTTGATTGGAGATACCACATGCTTTTATATATTCAACCCCTCCTCCCCTGGATTTAAAATCGTGCAGGCATTTTGCAACTGACGCCAATACATTCTGAATGATCTCTTCGGGATCCTGCTCTACAAATCCATTCTCCATGTAAATGGTATGCAGGGGCTCAACACTTTTGGCAACAGCCCTTCCCTCTTCGTCGAAAACTACAGTTTTAGTGCTGCTGGTTCCCTGGTCAATGGCGAGAATGTAATTCATACCTGTCGAAAGAAATTATTCGCTTTTTGAATTTGCTTTGTCTATGATTACCGCGAGCAGTATGACCGCGCCCTTAACCACCTGTTGCCAAAACGGCGTCACATTAAGGAGCACAAGTCCATTATTCAGTACGCCAATGATAATTGCGCCGAGTACTGTACCCATAATGCTTCCCCTTCCCCCTGATAGCGATGTTCCTCCAATCACAACGGCTGCAATGGCGTCCAGCTCGTAACTGACACCTGCATTTGGTTGCGCAGAATCAAGCCTGGACGTTACAATGATGCCACCCACGGCTGCCAACGCACCTGCGAGCGTGTATACCGCAATTTTCACGGCGTTGATATTAATTCCGGAAAGTCTTGCAGCACTTTCATTGCCGCCAATAGCGTAGATGTACCTGCCGAGCCGGGTTCTTCGGGTAATCAGTACCGTTACCAGTACAATCACACCCGATATCCAAACGGGCAGGGGAATACCCAGGAACCAGCCAGTTCCGATATAGTCAAAGTTTGACCCAAGGTTGCTGATTGGAAATCCCTTCGTCCACAAAAAGGTGAAACCTCTTGCAATGGTAAGCATGGCCAGTGTGGCCACAAATGGTGGCACCTTAAATCTTGTAATAACCCACCCATTGAACAGGCCTAATATCGATCCGATGATGATACCTGCAAGCACGGCACCCAGTACGGTAAATCCGACAAACAGGTTCGCTGAGGGAAATTGCAAACCCTCTTTGAGCAGTCCGGCTGCAACAGCACCGGAAAATGCAAGAATAGACCCAACTGACAGATCGATCCCGGCAGTCAGAACAACCAGTGTCATTCCCGTACTGATGCAAACATTGACCGAAATCTGTCGCAACACATTCCAGGCGTTATCACCCGTGAGAAATTTGTCTGAAAGCAGACTCAGGACCAGGCACAAAACAAATAGCGCAATCAACGACTGAAACCTGGCGAGACTGCCAAAATTTTTCTTCACGTGTCCCGGCGATTTAGCTTGTATGGTTGCTTCCATCAATTATATCGTTTTTGGAATGGCAGCTTGCAGAATGTTATTTTCGGTCGCAAACTGAATTGGCATCTCAGCAGTCAGGTTTCCTTCTGACAAGACGAGCACCTTATCTGATATGGCAAGTATCTCCGGCAGTTCTGAAGACACCACGATAATTCCCATTCCAGATTCAGCGAGACTCAAAATGAGTTTATAAATTTCATTTTTCGCCCCTACGTCAATACCACGCGTAGGCTCATCCAACAATAATATATGGGGATTTCTCGCAAGCCATTTTGCAATGACGATCTTTTGTTGATTTCCTCCACTCAGGTTTTTGGCTGCCTGCGATTGATTTGGCGTTTTTATGCCCAATTCTGAGATGTATTTCGTTGCGAGCGCATTCTCTTTTCTGTTGTCAAGGAGTCCGCCCCGCTCCAATTCCTTCAGGCTGGTGATGCTGATATTCTCACGAACATCCAGGCTAAGCACGAGACCGTCCTTCTTCCTGTCTTCGGGAACAAATGCAACACCTGCACGAATTGCATCCATCGGCGAACGAAAGTTGACAGACTTCCCGTTGAGATAGACTTCTCCTGAAACCCGCTTTGGATGCAATCCAAAAAGGCATTCCATGAGCTCGGTTCTGCCAGCTCCCATCAATCCGAAAATGCCGATGATCTCTCCCTTTGCTAACTCAAATGAAATATTCTTCAGAATGTTTTCATTCTTTGAGGGATTCTTCAGGGAAAGTTTTTTCAGTTGCAGTAAGTTCTCTTTCTCAGCAGCATTTTCTCCAGGCTTTCGAATTGCCTGGATTTCCCTGCCCACCATCTTTTGAATCAGGTGATCCCGGCTCATGGCGCTCATCTCCCCACTTTCAATAGAGCAGCCGTCGCGCATCACGACGTAACGGTCTGCAATTTTGAAAAGCTCGTCCAGCTTATGGGAAATGTAAACGATTGTTTTATTCTCCGCCCTGAGATCATCAATGATGTCGAATAGTACATCAACCTCCTTATCGCTAATGGCAGAAGTTGGTTCATCCATAATGATGATTTCGGAATCTGTCAACAGCGCCTTCGCTATTTCAACGACCTGTTGCTGTCCCAACTTCAAATCTGCCACCTTTGTGTCGGGATCTACATCCAGCTTAAGTTTGACAAGCAGCATTTTTGCCTTTAGGCGCATTGCCTTCTTGTCAAGGAAGCCCCATCGATTCAACATTTCGCGACCCAGGAAAATATTCTCCCAAACACTGAGATACGGAATCAGGTTGAGTTCCTGGTGAATGATGGCGATGCCGCAGGCCTGC
>Ga0163163_10000485_pt1 | contig 35984 bp, 34 predicted proteins | sample S65metaG_FD_119766 | JGI IMG/M metagenome (GOLD analysis project Ga0163163, IMG submission 119766) | Switchgrass rhizosphere microbial communities from Kellogg Biological Station, Michigan, USA - S6-5 metaG | ecosystem: Host-associated > Plants > Roots > Rhizosphere > Soil | place: USA... | reverse complement strand
GACGTACACCGGCGCCGGCAGCCTGGGAGGCTGGCTCGCGCGCATCGTGCGCAACGAAGCAATCGACCGGCTGCGCGCGCGCGAAAGTCGCCGCAGTCACATAGCAATCGAAGCGGACCTCGGCGAGCAGGGCGAACAGCCCCTCGAGGGTGAGACCAACGTCATGATCGATCCTCAGGCACTCGCGGCCAACGCCGAATGGCGGCACATGCTGGAAGACGCTATCCGACGCTTACCGGAGCAATTCCGCACCGCATTCGTGTTGCGCGAGGTGGAAGGACTCTCGGTCGAGGAAACTGCCGAGTACCTCGGCATTCCATCCGCGACGGTCAAGACGCGCGACCATCGTGCGCGCAATCTGCTGCGCACTTATCTCAGCGAGAACATCGACACGACGATCCCGCAAACGTTCCCGTTCCTTGGCGCACGCTGCGACCGCATCGTCGACAAGGTGCTCGCGCGTCTGAAGACCTAGTCAGGCCTTGTACGACCCGGATGTGGTCGTGCCGCCGTGGCCCGTCCAGTTCGTGTGCGAGAACTTGCCGCGGGGTTGATCCACTCGCTCGTACGTGTGCGCGCCGAAGTAATCGCGCTGCGCCTGGATCATGTTCGCCGGCAGCCGCTCCGAGCGATAACCATCGAAGTATGAAAGCGCCGAGCCGAGACACGGCACCGGCACGCCGCTCAGGACCGCCGCGACGATCGCGCGGCGCCAACCCGCTTGCCGGCTGCCAACGGCGTCGCGGAAGAACGGATCCAGCAGCAGATTGGCGAGCGCAGGATCGCGATCGAACGCTTTCTTGATGTCGCCGAGGAACGCCGAGCGAATGATGCAGCCGCCCCGCCAGACGAGCGCGATGCCGCCATAGTTCAGATTCCACTTGTAGGTTTGCGCGGCCGCGCGCAGCAACTGATAACCCTGGGCGTAGCTGATGATCTTCGATGCGTACAGCGCACGGCGCAGATCATCGATCAGCGCGTTGCGATCGCCAGTGAACGCACTCCCGTCATACTTGAGTTGCTTCGACGCCGCGACCCGTTCCTCCTTGTTCGCCGAAAGTGCGCGCGCGAACACGGCTTCGGCGATCAACGTCAGCGGCACACCTTCCTGCAGTGCTTCGATGACGGTCCACTTGCCAGTTCCCTTCTGACCGGCGGCATCGAGGATCACATCGATGATCTGCTCGCCCTCGAGCGACTTGTACGCAAGGATGTCGCGCGTAATCTCGATGAGATAACTGTCGAGCTCACCGGCATTCCATTCCGCGAACACGTCGTGCATGCGCTGATTGCTCAGGCCGAGCACGCGCTTCATCACGTCGTAGGTCTCGGCGATCAGCTGCATGTCGCCGTACTCGATGCCGTTGTGAATCATCTTCACGAAGTGTCCGGCGCCGTCCTCGCCCATCCAGTCGCAGCACGGCTCGCCATCCGGCGTGCGCGCACAGACAGCCTGAAAGATCGGCTTGATGTGCTCCCATGCTGCCGCGCTGCCGCCAGGCATCAGCGACGGTCCGGTCAGCGCGCCCTCCTCGCCCCCGGACACTCCCGAGCCGACATACAACATGCCCGCGGCCTCGACCTGCTTGGTGCGGCGGATCGTGTCCGTGAACAGGCTGTTGCCGCCGTCGATGAGAATGTCGCCGCGATCCAGCAGCGGCAACAACTCGTCGATCACCGCATCGACCGCCGGACCGGCCTTGATGAGCATGAGGATCTTGCGCGGCTTCTGCAGCGCTGCGACCAGCTCGGCTGGCGTGCGTGCTCCCACGAAATTCTTGCCGCGTCCGCGCTCAGCAAGAAACGCCTGGACGCGCTCCGTGGTCCGGTTGTACACGGCGACGCGAAAGCCCTTGCTCTCCATGTTCAAGGCGAAGTTCTCGCCCATCACGGCGAGCCCGATGAGACCGATGTCGGCGAGCGGCTGAGTCATGACAAACCTCTGTTATCGATTCTACGGATTTCGTCCACTGACAATGGGGATGTGCCAGACGACATATTGGGCTGGGTCGAGGATCGCGTTCACAGCGTGAGCAAACAGCTCGCGCACTTCATCGATGCCGAGCGCAGTGTTCTGCGCCAGCGCTTCGGTATATCCATCGCGCCATGCCGCGATGATCGCAGCGAAGGTCGCGCGCGGAACCCGGATCGTATCGACCACGATGTAGTCGACGTGCAGCTCCTCGAAACCGAGCTGATTCATCATCGACCACGTGCGTCGTCCGACACGCGCATCCGAGCCCGTCGCACGTGCGAATGCGATCACACCCTCGTGCCACAGCCGATCCGGATCGACCTTGCCCGCAGGCGCGTGCAGCATCGCGTAATCCTCGCTGAGCACGTGGACCCAACCGCCCGGCCGGCAGATGCGCTGCAATTCGGCGAGCACCCGTTGCGGTTCTGGTACCGCCTGCGTCATGTGCCGGCACACGACGAGGTCGAACTCGCCGGTGCCGAGCTTCAACTCGAACGCGTCGCCTTGCTCGAATCGCACGCGCGGCGCCAACGACGCATACCGCCGGCGCGCGTAAGCGACCGAGGCTTCCAGGATGTCCACCCCGATCAGCTCGGCTTCCGGGTAAAGCGCGGCAAGCCGCGAAGTGATCTCGCCACTGCCGCAGCCGATGTCGGCGATATGTGCAGTCCCGGGGAGCTGGTAGCGATCGAACAGGCGCTGCTCCTGCGGCCAGATCGCCTCCGCCTGCGCAGCGAGGTTGCGCAGCATCGACTCGTCGCCCATCTGTTCGGCCTGGGGATTGCGCTCTTTCATCGTCATCCGGACGCAATAGTGTCCGCCTGCAACCTTTCCGAGCATGTTAGCGTCCCAAAAGGCAGAACATCTCGCCAGAGGGGAATTTGCATGTCCGTTCGTTTCGTCAGCACCATCGGTGTCTGCCTGCTCGCCTGCTCGTTCGCCGCCCACGCGGCCGAGAAGCGCCTCGACCGCACTTTCAGCGTCGCGCCGGGCGGTCGGCTGACCATCGAGGCGGATGGCGCCGACCTGCGGGTCACGGGCACCGGCGGCAACCAGGTCGTGGTGCACATCCTGCTCAAAGGCTCGGAGCGCACGCTGGAACGCATGACGTTGTCGGCAGAACAGAGCGGCAACGACGTGGAAGTCACGAGCAAGCACGGCAACGGCAAGTGGACCGACTGGTTCGGCGGCTGGAACGTCGACGGCAAGGTCGAAGTGCAGGTCCCGCGCGCGTTCAACTTCGACATTCACACCTCGGGCGGCGACATCACCGTCGGCCAGCTGACGGGCACGGCGCGCGGCCGCACTTCCGGCGGCGATATTCTGGTCACGGAAATTAAAGGTCCCGTGGAGATGACCACGTCCGGCGGCGACGTGCGCGTCGAGCAGGTCGACGGCGAAACCCGCCTCAGCACTTCCGGCGGCGACGTCGACATCTCGCGCATCAACGGCGATCTCGATGCGAAAACCTCCGGCGGCTACATCCACCTCACCGACGTCGTCGGCAAAGTGGCGGCGCGTACGTCCAGCGGCGACGTCATCGCCCGCAACATTCGCGGCGATTCCGAACTGAAGACGTCCGGCGGCGACATCCGCGCCACGATCGACGGCAAGATCACCGCGCACACGTCGGGCGGCAACGTCTCGGCCGAGCTGGTCGGCGCGAATCGCGGCATCTCGGTATCCAGCTCCGGCGGCGATCTCACCATCCGTGTGCCGAAGAGCACGACGGGCGAGCTCGACGCCTCCACCAGCGGCGGCTCGGTGCGTACCGAGCTGCCGGTAACTACGACCGAGATGAGCGAGCACAAGCTGACCGGCACCTTCAACGGCGGAGGCAACCCGATCTACGCGCGCACCTCGGGCGGCAGCATCAAAGTGGTCGCGACCAGCGGCACGACGGCGAGCCCGAATCAGCCCGAGTGAATTAGCAAAAGCCGGGGCTTTCTTTTGCCCCGTGCGCCGCTGAAACTGCCGGCCTTCTCACTTTCCGCAGGAGCACGGCCCGTGCTGCGAAATCAACGATTGCTGGCCACCGTCACGCTTGCGGCAGGCCTGGCCGCTGCGCCTGGTTTCGCTGCCGAGTCCACGCCGAGCGGCGCCGGCGCGAGTGCCGACTCGGCGGCGCTGCATCGCTTGTTCGAGGACTACTTCGAGCGCCAGATGCAGCTGAACCCGCTGATCGCGACCTTCATCGGCGATCACCGTTACGACGACAAGCTCACCAACAACATCTCGCCCGAGCAGATCAAGATCGCGCTCGACGTCGACCGCAAGGCGCTCGCGGATGCACAGAAGCTCGCCGCGCGCCCGTTGCCGGACACCGACCGATTGAGCGTCGAAATCTTCATCTACAACCTGCACGGCAACCTCGAAGGCGAGAAGTATCCGGGCGAGCTGCTACCGGTCAGCCAGTTCCAGAGTCTGCCGACGTTCATGCCCGTGCTCGGCTCGGGCACGAGCGCGCAGCCGTTCGCGACAGCCGCGGACTACGATCGCTTTCTTGCGCGCATGCACGACTACATCGCGTGGTCGGACCAGGCGATCGTGAACATGCGCAAGGGAATGGCGCAGCACGTCACGTATCCGCGCGTGCTGATGGAGAAGGTGGTGCCGCAGCTCAAGGACATCATTGCTGCCGATCCGCAAGCAAGCATGTTCTACGCGCCGCTCAAGAAGTTTCCGGATGCGGTCAGCGCGGCCGATCGCACGCGCCTGCAGAAGGCGTACAGCGACGCGATCACGAAGGAGATCAATCCGGCATATCAGCGTCTGCTCGACTTCGTCCGCGACGAATATCTCAAGGGCGCGCGCACCCAGGTGGGCTGGTCGAGCTTGCCGAACGGCCGCGAGTGGTACGCATACCAGGCCCGGCTCGCCACCACGACGGAGCTGACGCCGGACGCGATCCACGAGCTCGGCCTGAAAGAGGTCGCGCGCATTCGCGGCGAGATGGAACAGGTGAAGCAGCAGGTCGGGTTCAACGGCGATCTGCCGGCGTTCTTCAAGTTTCTGCAGGACGATCCGCGCTTCTACTACACCAGCGGCCCAGCGTTGATTCAGGGCTTCCGCGACCTGAAAAAGAACATCGACGCGAAGCTGCCGAAGCTGTTCAAGGATTTTCCGAAGGCGGATTACGAAGTCCGTGAGGTCGAGGCGTTCCGCGCGCAGAGCTCGGCGGGTGGCTTCTATCAGCCGCCGTCGGCCGACGGCTCGCGGCCCGGCATCTTCTACGTCAACACGTACAACCTGAAGGCGCAGCCGAAGTTCGGCATGGAGACGCTGTCGCTGCACGAAGCCGCGCCCGGCCATCATTTCCAGATCGCGATCCAGCAGGAGCTGACGGAGCTGCCGCGCTTCCGGCGGTTCGGCAACGGGTACGTGGCGTACGACGAGGGTTGGGCGCTGTACTCGGAGTCGATCGGCAAGGAGCTCGGCATGTTCACCGACCCGTATCAGTACTACGGGCGGCTGGCCGACGAGATGCTGCGCGCCATGCGGCTCGTGGTCGACACTGGCCTGCACACTCGCAACTGGACGCGCGAGCAGTCGATCAAGTACATGCGGGACAATTCGTCGATCGCGCCGAGCGACGCCGAAGCGGAAGTGGAGCGCTACATCGCGATTCCCGGGCAGGCGCTCGGTTACAAGATCGGCCAGCTGCGCATCCGCGAGCTGCGCAACAAAGCGCAAGCCGCGCTCGGCTCACGCTTCGACGTGCGCGAGTTCCACAGCGTCGTACTGCGCGACGGCTCGCTACCGCTCGAGGTGCTCGATGCGAAGATCGATCGGTGGATAGCGAGCAAGAAGTAAAAAGATCTCTCGCCAAGACGCCAAGTCGCTAAGGCGCGCAAAGAAGAATTCTGACCATTTAGAATTCGGATTGTCCGAACTTGGCGTCTTTGCGTCTTGGCGAGAGTTATTCCGGTTGTCACCACACCTCGCACCGCTCTGCCGGCTTCCGCACCATCGGCGATCCCGCCTTGCACTGAAACGCCTGCTGGAACTCCGGCAGGTTCGACACCGAGCCGATCACGCGAAACTTCGCGACCGGGTGCGGGTCGCTCTGCACCATCGTGCGCGCGAACTCCGGCCGCAGCTCGTCGCCGCGGAACTGGCCCCAGGCGATAAAGAACTGCTGGTCCGGCGTGAGGCCGTCGATGGTCGGTGCCGGCGGCTTGCCGCGCTGAGAGATCTTGAACGCGCGATACGCGATCTTCGCGCCGGCCAGATCGCCGATGCTCTCGCCGAGCACCAGCTTGCCGTTGTGGTGGATGCCGGGCTCGATGAAGTAGTTCTCGTACTGCTTCACCACGCACTGGCCGCGGTCCTGGAATTTCTTCAGGTCGGCATCGGTCCACCAGTTCTTGAGCCGACCCTGCGCGTCGAACTGCGCGCCCTGGTCGTCGAAGCCGTGACTGATCTCGTGCCCGATCACCACGCCGATCGCGCCGTAGTTGACCGCATCCACCACCTGCATGCTGAACGCCGGCGGCTGCAGGATGCCCGCGGGGAACACGATCTCGTTGAGCGTCGGGTTGTAGTAGGCGTCCGAGGTCGGCGGCGTGATGCCCCAGCGGCCGCGATCGATCGGCTTGTTGATCTGCCGATGATCGTCCTCCACGCCGAACTTCTGCGCGGCGAGCACGGACTCCCAGTACGCGTCACGGCGCACGGCGACCGAGCTGTAGTCCTTCCACTTGTCCGGATAGCCGATCTTGGGATTGAAGGTACTGAGTTTCTCGAGCGCGCGCGCCTTGGTCTGCGGGCTCATCCAGTCGAGACCTTCGATCGTCTCCTTCATGCCCAGGCGCAGATTCTTGACCAGCTCCTGCATGCGCGCCTTCGCTTCGGGCGGGAAATATTTCTCGACGTACTTGCGGCCAAGCGCTTCGCCGAGCGACGCGTCGGTCGATTCGACGCAGCGCTTCCAGCGCGGCTTCATCTCGGTCGCACCATTGAGGAACTGGCCGCGGAAGGCAAACTCCGCCTTGACGAAATCGCCTGACAGCGACGGTGCCGCCGAATCGAGCACGCGCGAGCGCAGATACGTCTGCCAATCAGCGAGCGACGTCTCCTTCAGCTGGCGCGTGAACTCCTGCACGAGCTTCGGTTCGTTGGCGTTCAAATCTCCCTGCGGCAGACCGGTGGCACTGTAGTAAGCGCCCCAGTCGAACGCAGGCGCGAGCTTCTGCAGCTCTGCGAACGTCATCTTGTGGTCGGTCAACTGCGGATCGCGCAACTCGACGTTGTCGAGCGACGCGTTCGCATACTGCTTCTCCACGCGCAGCACTGTCGCGGCAGCTGCTTTGGCCTGCGCCTCATTGCTGCCAGCCAGCGTGAACAGGCGCTGCATGTATGCGACATACTTCTCGCGCGCCTCTTTGAAGCGCGCGTCGTCCTTGATGTAGTAGTCGCGATCCGGCATCGCGAGCGAGTTGTTGTAGAACTGCGCGATCACGAACGACGGATTGTGCGCATCCGAATCGCCGACCACGACGAACGGCGCAGCGATACCTGCCACGTGCAGCTGGCCAATCGTCTTCTGCAAGTCTGCAGTGCTGTGGATTGCGTCGATCTGCGCGAGCAGCGGCGCTACCGGCTTCACGCCCAGACTTTCCGCTTGCTGCTCGTTCATGCAGGCGGCGTAGAAATCTCCGGTCAGCTGCTCGATGCTGCCGCGCGCTGCTTTCGCTGCCGCAGCCTGCTCGAGAATTTCGCGTAGCTGATCTTTGGTCGCCTCGCCCGCGGCCCAGCGCCGGCTCCAGCGCGGCATCGAAGCGGGAATCGGATTCTCCGCGCGCCAGCGGCCGTTTGAGTAAGCGAAGAAGTCGTTGCACGGATCTGCCTTGCGATCGATGTCGCCGGCCTCGACGCCCTTCAATGAGCTGCTGTCCGCCGCGAGCGCGGCGCAGGCGACGAGCAACGTCAGCAACAAGTGTCCGCTACGCACGATCCGCATGGAGACCTCCGCGCCTTATAGTTATCGAGGTCGCGTATGGTACGACGCAAATCGCGAAAAAGTCCCGCGGACACTACGTGTGTCCGCGGGAGAAAGATGCTTCGTGTTGTTCTTACAGCGAGCGCAGGAAGTTCAGCACGTCCTGCCTGTTGCCGGCGCTGAGCGAGTTGAACGCGTTCACCGAGGTGTTCGCCTCGGACGGCCCGAACTGCGAATTGCCGTTACTGCGATGAGCCGCGATCGCCGCCCGCAAGTCGGACGTGCGTCCGTCGTGCAGGAAGAAGATGCGCTGGCCCAGGCCCCACAGCGGTGCAGTCCGGAACTCATCGCCCCGTGCGCCACCTTGCTGCACGTTATCTGCCAGACCCGGCCCCATCTGATGGAGCGCGAGGTCAGAGAACAGATTCGCGTCCTTGTTGCTCAGTGCTGCGACCGTCGAGATGCCGGTGCGCAGAGTCGGCGTGTGGCACAGCCCGCAACCGACCGCAGTGAACGCAGCTCGACCACGATTGATCGAAGCTGAGCCGCCCGGCGCATTCGTCGACGCAGTCGGCGGCGCCAGGAAGCGCATGAAGAACGAGAACTTCTCGATGGCGCTGATCGTGTCCGTCGGCAGCGGGCCATCGACATTGGTCACGTCGTTCGGGTGCGAAGCGAACTGGCAAGTGGCGTTCTCATCACGCTCCACCTGGAACAGCTCGTTCGAGATGCCCATCTCGACGTTGTACGCCTCGCCGGAGAACAGCAGCAGCGACTCGTTCTGCGCCTTCCAGCCGAAGCGCGAGACCGTGCCATCGTTGCCGTTGCGGTTGAGTCGTCCGCTGATGCCGAATGCCGCTTTGGTGTTCGGACTCGCATTGACGTTGTTGACCAGCGTCTGATCCGGAATCATCTCCATCAGGCCCGCGCCGAAAGTCGGCGTGGGAATGCGGAAGATGACGTTGTTACGGGCGACCTGCGCGGCGAAGTCCTCCTGCGCCGCCGTGCAACCGCTAGCGTTGCCGGTGTCGTCGACGCGGCCGCGGATCGTGTACAACGCGTGCACGCCGCCGTCGCGAGCGCCATTCGCAGTGGCGACGAACCGCGCTTCGCGCACCGGACCGTTCAACGTGATGAACGAAGGCACGGTGTTCTGCGCGCCGAATGCTGTCGCGATCGCCACCTGCGGATTCACTGCAGGCGATGTACCGCCGACCGCCGGTTGCAGATGACAGCCGGCGCAGCCATCCAGGTTGAACCGCGGGCCCATTCCGTCGCCCACGCCCTCCTCCTCTGCGAAGTCCTCCTGCCCCACGTCGAAAAAAGTACGCTCGTTGGTGGTGAGATCCCCGAACGGCAAGCCGGCGCCGGCCGTGCCGCCACGCACTCCCGGATCCGTTTGCGCGTGTGCCGTCGCTGCCAGCGCTGTTGCGGCCAGGCCAGCCCAGACGGCTCTCCTCAACAATTGATGAGCTTCCATTGATGCAAACCCCTTTTGAGTCGCTTCGATGTTGGTGTGTCGATGACCCGCTCGGAATTGGCATTCCCATCGGGCAACTGCCGCGGCACACCGGAACGATCAAAGGTTCGCGAGAGATCGAAGGGAGGACGGCAGATCCGCGCGTGCGCTCGTGTATGCCAGTTTGGGATCTGTCGGCAACCCCGCTATCCACGACCGCTGTTCGGGACCGGAGGCTTTGCGTCCCCATCTTCCGATGGGTTTGCCAAAACGAGCGCGCGCAGTGTGCGCCGGCAGACCGAGTCTACCCATCTATATTTACTTCGATATTGGCGCTGCTAGTGCGCTTGCCTAACGACGCAGCAGCCTTTCGATGAGCGCGAGCAGACGCGCGAGCGCGCCGCGATTGTTCTGCAGAATTTCATGAGCGCGCGCGATCATCTGATCGCGACGTGCGGCGTTGGTCAGTAAATCGAGCACAGCGCTGCCGAGCTCCGTTGCAGACTCAACTCGCACTGCAGCCCCGCTTTCCAGAAAATTTTGCGCAATGTCCGGGGCGTTGAAGTTGTGCGGACCGACGATGATCGGCCGATGCAACGCCGCGGGCTCGAGCAGATTATGCCCGCCGATGGGCACGAGACTGCCGCCGACGAATGCGACGTTCGCGGCGGCGTAGAAGCTCAACAGCTCGCCGAGCGTATCGACGAGTAACACCGACGTATCCGCCGTGACTGCTCCGCGCGTCGAGCGTGAGACGAAGCGGACGTTTCGCGAACGCAGCCACGACTTCACTGCATCGAAGCGATTCGGATGTCGCGGCACCAGTACGAGCAGCGCGTCGCTGCGAGCTGCGCGCACGCGCTCGTGCGCATCGAGCACGATGTCTTCCTCGCCCTCGTGCGTGCTGCCGGCGATCCACACGGGCCGATGCGCGAACTCGGCGCGAATGTGCGAGCCGACGCGACGCACGTCCTCGGGGATTTCGAGATCGAATTTGAGATTGCCGGTCACCTGCAGTGAAGTCGACGCGATACCGAGCGCACGGAAGCGCTCCGCGTCAGGGGCAGTCTGCGCGGCGATGGTCACGTCGCACGCGAGCGCGTCGCGAAACAATCCCGCGAACTGCAGATGTCGTTGAGCGGAGCGATCGGAGATGCGCGCGCTGGCGAGCAGGATCGGAATCCGCCGCGCGAAGCACGCGCGATACAGGTTCGGCCAGATCTCGCGCTCCATGACGATCGCGATCACCGGGTTCGTGCGGCTGAGGAACCTGCGCACCGCTCCGGGCAGGTCGTAGGGAAGATATGCATGGCGCACCGAATCGCCGAACAAGGCGCGCACTCGCTGCCCGCCCGTGGGAGTGGCCGTAGTGACCAGGATCGGGTGCTGCGGATAGCGCGATGCGAGCGCACGCACGAGCGCGGCCGCAGCCTGCACTTCGCCCACCGAGACCGCATGAATCCAGATGGGCCGGGCGGTGAACTGCAGCTGCGTGAAGCCCAGCCGCTCCGCCAAGCGGTCGCGATACGACGGATCGCGCAGCCCCCGCAGAGCGGTTGCAACGAATGCCAGCGGCGCGACGACGTACAGGAGTGCCGAGTACAGCAGCCTCAGCATGTTGCGATGTTCTTATAGATGTCTAACATGCGCGCCGATGGTACTCGAACACGAGCACGATCCCGAACGTGTCCCGCTCTATCGCTTCCTGAGTCCCCGGTACTGGCTGCTGTGGCTCGGCCTGGGGCTGGTCCGTACGCTCAACATGCTGCCGTTGCGGTGGCAGATGGCGTTCGGCCGCGGGCTCGGGCACATCGCCTATGTCCTGAGCCGGCGCGACCGCCGCATCGCCGACATCAACGTCCGCCTGTGCCTGCCCGGTCTGACCGACGAGGAGCGCGCAGACCTGGTCCGGGACCACTTCGAGTCGCTCGGCTGTGCGCTGCTCGAAACCGGGCTCGTGTGGTGGGCGAGCCCGCAACACCTCAAGGAGTTGATCGAGTTCGAGGGTGTCGAGCACCTCCGCGACGCCCTGGCAAAAGGCCGCGGCGCACTGATGTTGAGCGCGCACTTCACCACGCTCGAACTGGGCGCACGCGCGCTGACGCTGCTCGGCCCGACCAGCATCATGTACCTGACGCCGAAGAACCCGCTGGTCGCGGAGCTCTCGCGCCGGAATCGCAGCCGGCACACGGTCAGCGCGATCTCCAGCGATCGCGTGCGCGACTTGCTGCAGAGTCTCAAGAGCAATCTGCCGGTGTGGTATGCGCCGGACCAGCGCTACACGGGGAAGAACAGCGAGATCGTGCCGTTCTTCGGCCAACCCGCTGCGTCGAACGTCGCGACCTCGCGGCTGGCGAAGATTTCCGGTGCGCCGGTGCTGCCGTACTTCCCGAAGCGGCGCGCCGACAATCGCGGCTACGTAGTGCAGATCCACGCGCCGCTCGACAACTTTCCGTCCGACGATCCGGTGGTGGACACGCGCCGCTTTCATGAGCTGATCGAGGGCAACGTGCGCGATCATCCCGAGCAGTACCTCTGGACGTACAAGCGCTTCAGACGGCCGGGACCGGACGGGGATCCGTACCGCGCATGAGCATCCATCCGCGTTACTGGCCGACTTGGCTTGCGCTCGGAATCCTGCGCGTGTTCGAGCCGCTGCCGTTTCCGCTGCTCGTGTGGCTCGGCCGGCGGGTCGGCGGGTTGCTGGTGCGGCTGCCGCTCGGATTCGTGCGCATCGCGCGTCGCAATCTGGAGCTGTGTCTGCCGGAGCTGTCGCTCGATGAGCGCGAGAGGATCCTGCGCGAGCATTTCCGCAGCCTGGGCGTCGGCGTGTTCGAAACTGCGATCAGCTGGTGGAGCTCCGATGCACGCATCCTCAAGCTCACTCGTCTGGAGGGCTTGGAAAATCTGCAAGCCGCGCTCGCGCGCGGCCGCGGCGCGATTCTGCTGAGCGCGCATTTCACGACGCTCGAAATCGGCGCACGCGCCATCGCCGCACGGATCGCGCTCAGCATCATGTATCGCCCGACGCGCAACGTCGTGCTCGAACGCTTCCTGATGCGCAATCGCGGGTTGCGCGCGAAGCGCGCGATCCCGCGCGATGACATTCGTACCTTGATCACGGCGCTCAAGAGCAACGAGCCCGTGTGGTACGCGCCGGATCAGAGCTATCGGAAGAAGGGCGCGGAGATGGTGCAGTTCTTTCATCTGCCCGCGGCGACGAATACGGCGACGTCGAGACTTGCGCGTATGACCGGCGCGGCGGTGTTGCCCTACTTCCCCGAGCGATTGCCCGGATCGAGCGGCTACCGGATGGTGATCCAGCCGCTGCTCGAGAACTTCCCGACCGACAATCCCGCCGCCGATGCGCGTCGCTTCAACGAGTTGATCGAAGCACAAGTGCGCCGCGTGCCCGCGCAGTACCTGTGGATCCATCGGCGGTTCAAAGGCCTGACCCCCGACTATCCAAACTACTACGCGCGCAAGTAGGCTGTAGGTCGGGCTTTAGCCCGACACTGCGTGCGTGAAGAAGAGTCGGGCTAAAGCCCGACCTACAGCCCACTAGTCAGCGGTCAGCAGCCAGTTCCACTGCTCTTCGCCGAACGCGACAGTCGGGCGCTGCCCCTTGATTTTCTCCAGCGAGCGCCGCAGCCGTGCCCACACGTCCTGCTCCCACGCGCCCCGCGGTTCGATGCGGCCGCGATCGAAGTCGAGCAAGTACACCTCTGACATCGGGTTCAGCAGGATGTTGTTCGCATTGAGATCGGCGTGATGCACCCCTTCGCGATGAAACCTCGCGATCGTTCTGCCGACCGCCTCCCAACTCTCGCGCGGCAGTTCCGCACCCGTGATCGCATCTGCCAACGTCCGGGTGTTCGCGAGATGCTCCGTGATCAGATCCGCGCGATACGTCAGCGCACCTCGGACATAACGCGCCGCAACCGGCGCAGGAACCGGCAAGCCGCGGCGCCGCAGTTCTGCCAGGAGGCGCCACTCCGCAAACGAGCGCGTGCGCGACTCGCCGAGCCAGAAATAACGATCGCGCGACAACCGGGCGATGAACCCGCCGCGGCGGTAGTGCCGCAGCACCCAGCGTTGCGCTGCCGTGCCGACGATGGCGATCGACGCGCGTCCGCCGGACATTTCCTGCAGCGAGTCCTGCGCCCGCCAATGTTCGACGTCGAACAGCTCCGCGCCCGGCTTACGCAAGCGCGAGGTGTCGTATAGGATGCCGCCGCCGGCGACGCGCAGAAGACCTTCTTGAACAGCACGCATTAAGAACAATTCTATTCATGTCTTCACGCGCTTTCGACACTCCACCGGCCAGCGTCTGCATCCTGCGCCTTTCCGCCATCGGCGATACCTGCCACGTGCTGCCAGTCGTGCGCACCCTGCAGCGCGCCTGGCCCGAAACGCGCTTCACCTGGATCATCGGCCGCCTCGAGGCAAAGCTGCTCGGCCACATCCCGGACATCGAGTTCATCGTCCTCGACAAGAAGAGCCTGGCCGGCTCGTACCGCGTGCTGCGCGAGCAGATGCGCGGCCGCCATTTCGACGTCCTGATGCACATGCAGCTGGCGTTGCGAGCCAGTCTGCTGTCGACGCTGGTACCGGCCAAGATCAAGCTCGGCTTCGACCGCAAGCGAGCGCGCGAGCTGCAATGGCTGTTCACGAGCAACCGCATCCGACCCACGGAACGGCAGCACGTGATGGACTCGCTGTTCGGCTTCGCCGAGAAGTATCACGTCTACGAGAAGCTGCTGCGCTGGGACATCCCGATTCCGGAGTCCGCACGCGCCTACGCACGGCGCGTGATTCCCGATGACACGAAGACGCTGATCATCAGCCCCTGTTCCAGCCACAAGCTGCGGAACTGGCGCGCCGAGTACTACGCGCAGATCGCCGACTATGCGATCTCAGCGCTCGGACTGCGCGTCGTGCTGTGCGGCGGCCGCAGCGAGGTCGAGCAGCGCATGGGCGAAGCAATCGTGCGCAACATGACCGAACGCTGCGAGAACACCATCGGGCAGGACACGCTGCTCGAATTCCTCGCGACGCTGGAACGTGCCATCGCCGTCGTCACACCCGACTCCGGACCGGCGCACATGGGGACGGCTGTCGGGATCCCGGTGATCGGGTTGTATGCAGCCACCAATCCACAGCGCTCCGGGCCATACCTGAGCCGCCAGTGGTGCGTCGACAAGTACGATCTGGCGGCCCGACGTCTGCTCGGCAAGTCCGCGGTCGATCTGCCGTGGACCACCAAGATCGAGCGGCCCGGCGTGATGGACCTGATCACGCCGGACGACGTGATCAAGAAGCTGCACAGCGTGCTGCTGGCTCTGGCAAGAAAAAGATAGCGGCTGGCGTAAACTCCGCGCATGCCCGGTGCCCCTGCCCTGCCCATCACCCTGCCCATCACGTTGCTAGTTATTGCTCGCAACGAGGCGCCGATCATCAGCCGCTGCCTCGACAGCGTGCCGTTCGCCGCGGAAAAACTCGTGATCGATTCGGGCAGCACCGATGGCACGCAGGAAGTCTGCGCGCGGCACGGGGCACGCGTCGTCCACCAAGACTGGCTCGGCTTCGGCCCGCAGCGCAACTTCGGCAGCACGCAGGCAAGTCACGACTGGATCCTCGCGCTCGACGCGGACGAAGCGCTGTCGAGCGAGCTCGTCGACGAAATGCAGCGGCGCCTGCCGCAGCTCATGCAGTCGCAGTGTGCGGGGGCGATCCTGCGCCGTCAGACCTACTACATGGGCGCGCCGATGCGCTGGTATCGGCCGATGATGGGTGAACGCCTGGGCCGCCTCTATCATCGCGGCCGCGCGCGCTGGACGGAAGTGCGCGTGCACGAGTCGCTGCGCTTCGACGGGCCGACGGAGACGTTCGCGCGGCCGTTCATTCACTTGAACAACCCGACGCTCGTGCACAAGCACCTCAAGACTCTGCGCTACGCCGAGCTCAAGGCGCGCGACTGGCTCGACCGCGGCAAGCCGGCACAGATGTGGCTGATGCCGTTCGTGCACCTCGCGGCGTTCCTCAAGGACTACGTGCTGCGGCTCGCATTCCTCGACGGCTGGCGCGGCTACGTCGTCTCGCAGGTCGCCGCGTCATATGCTGTCTACAAGCGCATGCGTTACTACGAAATGAAGCGCAACCCGGCCTCGCGCGAAGCCGCAGCCGAGTTGCTGCGCGGTTACGGGCTGGATCCCTGATGAATTGGTGATGAGCACGAAGCACTATCTCTTGTACGGCTCCGAGCGTTACGCGCTCGCGATCCTGCGCCCGTTGCAAGCGGCGATCCGCGAGCGTGGGCACGAAGCCGCGTGGTTCTTCGACGGGCCGGGTGGCGAAGAGCTGCAGCCGGGCGAGACGCTGCTTCCCTCGACCGACGCCGTGCGGGACTTCGCGCCGATCGCAGTGCTCACCTCGAGCAACGCCGTGCCGCACTTCTTTCCGGGCGTGAAGACGGAAGTCTTCCACGGCTTCGACGCCGGCAAGCCCCGTCACATCTACGTCCGCGGCTTCTTCGATCTGTACTGCACGACCGGCCCGCGCGACACGCGTGCGTTCGAGGCGAAGGCGCGCGAGCTCGGTCACTTTGCCGTGCACGAGACCGGATGGCCGAAGCTCGATCCGTTCATGCGCGACCATGGCGCCAACCAGCCGCCGCCGGTGCGGGCGAAGCCGGCGATCCTGTATCACTCGACGTTCTCGCCTTCGTGGAGCGCCGCGCCGATCCTCTACGAGACGATCCGCGATCTGTCGCAGACCGGTCGCTGGCAGTGGATCGTGACGCTGCATCCGAAGTCGGAGCGCGAAACGGTCGAGCGCTACCGCGCGCTGCAAGGCGAGCATCTGCGCTTCGCGACCGAGGACAACATCCTCGACCTGTTCCCGCAGGTCGACATGATGATCTCGGACACGTCGTCCGCGCTGAACGAATTCCTGCTGACGTACAAGCCGGTGATCACTTTCAAGAACCGCCGGCCCGGGCCGCAGCTGATCGACATCGACAAGCCCGAGCTGCTGCTGCCGTCGATCGAGCGCGCGCTGGCACGGCCGGCGGATCTGATGGACGCGGTCCGCACGTACGCCGACTCGATTCATCCGTATCGCGACGGCCGTTCCAGCGAGCGCGTGCTCGACGCCGTCGATCATTTCATCGCCGCTGGCGCGCGCAATCCGCGTCCGAAGCCGCGCAACTGGTGGCGCAAATTGAAGATCCGCCGGCGCATCCGCTATTGGGGCCGAGCCTAGGAGCAACACATGGCCGTCGAAATCAAGGTTCCGATCTCCCCGGGCGAGCTGGTCGACAAGATCACGATCCTCGAAATCAAGTCCGCGCGCATGACCGACGCGGCGAAGGTCGCCAACGTGCGCACGGAGCTCGGGCTGTTGCAGGAGACGTGGAAGTCGTCAGCTTATGCGTCGCACGACATCACGTCGCAGTGGGCTGCGCTGCGGGCGATCAACGAGAAGCTGTGGGACATCGAGGACGACATCCGCGACAAGGAACGCTCGCGCACCTTCGACAAGGAATTCATCGAGCTCGCGCGCGCGGTGTACGTCACGAACGACGAACGTGCGGCCGTCAAGCGCGACATCAACACGCGGCTCGGCTCGAAGATCGTCGAAGAAAAGAGCTACGCTAAGTACTGAGCGTGATCGCCGAGTAGACGCAGATCGCGGCGGTTACCAGTACGAGCCCGGCGATATCGGGCGCACTCAGTGTTCCCGCTGTACTCGACGGCTCACGCGCGGCCAGAGCTCGCTCGCGATTGATGAGGAAGATCGGCACGGTGACGCTGATCGCGACCAGCATTCCGAACAACAAATAGAGCCAGACGCCGCGCATACCGAGGCGGCGCGCCTCCAGCACCATCCAGACGAACATGGCTAATCCCAGGAAGAAGACATCCACGGTGATCGACTGGCTCGCCGGATTCGCCAGCGTTGCCTGCCAGAACGCCTTGTTCGCACCCATGAAGCCGAGCGAGGAGTACGCCGCGTTGTTGCCCCACGTGCCCACGAGCGCGAGGAGCGCGATCAAGCCGTATGCGATACAGAGTGCCTTGCGCGAGATTGGCATGGTTATTCCCCCTTCTTTGTTCTGAATCTCGCCAGCTCGTCACGCAGCCAGGTTGCGCTCGGCACGGCGGCAGAGTCGCCGCACTTGACCGAGTACGGCTTGCCGCTGGCACTGCTTTCGCTGGCGGCGCCTTCGATGAAGCTCTCGGTATTCGTCACCAGCCCCTTCTTCAGCATGTATTCGTATTTCTGATTCAGGTGACTCGCGGCACGCCCCGGCGGATACCACGAGCCGTTGCGCTGAAACTGGCAGCCCGATGTCTCCAGGTACTTGAGCAAATGCGCGACCTCGGCGCGGGTGACCGCGTCAGGCTCCGCGGACCAGGCCGGCAAGGCAAGCACTGTGATTGTCAGGGCGAGCAGCCACTTCATGTGCGATTCCAGCGGATATCCTCGCCTTCCCTTCGGTCTACGAATGCCACGACCTTGCCCTGCGCATCGCGCATGAAGATGCGACGTGTGCGCGGCTGGCCAGCGACGAAGAATACATCCTTGAGCTCTGCAAGATACGGTGACGGCTTGCGACCGCTACGTTCCGCCGTGAGCCCGTCGGCCGTGCAACTGATCGTGGTCGTGATCTCGGCGGTCAACGAGTAAGTGCCGCTGTACTCACACAGCTGCTGCTGCGTGAGTTTGATGGACGGCGGGTCCTTCAATACCGCGGTGACTTGCTCCGACAACAACTGCCAGCCCTGCGCAGTCTTCTGCCACGTGTCGTTGATCCGATAGCGGCTCGCCAGCTTCTGCCCGTGATAGTCGAGATGCTCCTGTGCCTCGTATGCCAGAACAGCTATGTCGCCGTGTTGCCGCATCTTGAACGTGTCGAGCGCGAGATTACCCACGAGACCCGGCGGCAGCGGCGAGAACTCCGCGAGCATCTGCGCCTTCGTGCGCACGACACCATTCTCGTCGACGAGCAGCACGCGCTCGTCCAGGTAGCGTTTCCAGACGTCCGCATTGCCTGGAGCGATCGCGTCGAGCATCTCCTGGACCGCCTTGCGCAGCTCACTCTCTGCCGAGGATTGCGTGGCTGAATGTGCGATGCCGACTCCGGCGACCAGCAACGCGACGAACCCGAGCAAGCGCGAGCGAGCCATGATGACCTCCCCGAATTGGCGGCCATCATAGCGGCCGGCGTCCGGCGGCAACGTCTGAAAACGGCTAGTCGACGGTGCGCCCGGCGCGTATCGTCGGCGCATGGAAGAGATTCTCGGCCTCGATCGCGGCGCCCTGGATCGCGCTCGCCTCAGTCGCGATGCGCGCTTCGACGGGCGTTTCTTCATCGCAGTCACTTCGACCGGCATCTATTGCCGCCCGATCTGTCCGTCACCGACGTCGAAGAGCACAAACGTACGCTACTACGCCACAGCGGCCGGTGCGGCGGAGGCCGGCTTCAGGCCGTGTCTGCGCTGTCGCCCGGAAGCGGCGCCTGGCACGCCCGGCTGGCTCGGCACTTCGGCAGTCGTGCGACGCGCGCTGCGGCTCATCCAGGAAGGCGTGCTCGACGAGATCTCGGTCGACGAACTGGCGGAGCGCATCGGCATCGGCTCGCGCCATCTGCATCGCTTGTTCACCAAACACGTCGGCGCTTCGCCGATCGCCGTCGCGCAAACGCGTCGCCTGCACTTCGCCAAGCGACTGCTGGACGAAACCGATCTGCCCATCACGCAGATCGCACTCGCCTCGGGATTTGGCAGCCTGCGGCGGTTCAACTACACGTTCCAGCAAACGTACAACCGCGCGCCACGCGACCTCAGGCGCCAGCGTCGCGGCGGAATCGCTGCAGCGGCTGCCGATGAAGTCGTGTTGAAGCTGGCGTTCCGGCCGCCGTACGACTGGACGCAAGTGCGAGATTTCCTCGCGGCGCGTGCGGTGCCGGGTGTCGAGCGTGTCGACGAACGCGGTTACGCGCGGACGGTCAAGTCCGACGCGGGCACGGCGATCGTGTGTGTTCGCGCGTTGGATCGCGAAGACGCTTTGCAGCTACGTGTCCGCGGCGCGGCACCGACGATGCTGTTCCAGATCTCAAGCACGGCGCGGCGCATGTTCGATCTCGCTGCCGATCCCGCGCGAATCGCAGTCGCGTTCAAGACGGACGATCTGCTCGCACCGCTCGTGAAGCGCTGGCCCGGCGTGCGCATTCCCGGCGCGTGGGATGCATTCGAGTGCGCGGTTCGTGCATTGCTCGGCGAACACGCTGATGCCGCGACAGCGCGCACTCTCGCCGCCCGTCTCGTCGCGCGGAGCGGAGAACCGATTGCCGAAGTTGCCGACGGCCTGACGCACTACTTCCCGACGCCGCAGACGCTCGCGAACGCTGACCTCGGCGGCCTCGGCCTGACGGCTAAACGCGCGACGGCCGTTCGCGCCCTGGCCAACGCGACATGCGCAGGCGCAGTCGATTTCTCTGCGACCGTCGAAGACGTGACCGCAGCATTGGCAGCGCTTCCTGGATTCGATGCGGACGCTGCGCAGTACGTTGCTCTATCTGCCTTAGGCGAGCCGGACGCGTTCCCGCGTGTGGCCCGCAAGCCGCTCACAGTGCGCGAGCTCGATTCGAGAATGGAAACGTGGCGTCCGTGGCGCGGCTACGCGCTGACTCACTTGTGGCACGCGGCCGCGGTTCAATCGACGACTTCGTAGTGCCGCGCCCGGCGGTCGTACTCGATCATCATCTTCTGCACTTTGTCGGGCACGACGGCACTCTCGACGTCGTTGCCGGCGAAGCTGCGGATCGCATCCAGCGATTTCCAGACCGTGACGACCAGGAACTCCACGCCTTGCGGCACGTCGCGTCGCAGGAGCGAAGCATCGTGAAAGCCGGCGAGCTGCACGAGTTGCGCAAACGTCTCGGAGTGCAAGTGCTCGACGTACGCATCGGCGTATTCACGCTTGGCCAGCCCGCGCCAATGTCGCGCGATCATGCCGCTCACTTGCTGCGCGCGACCGAGCGCTCGATCGTCGGCCAGATGATCGCTTGTGCGAGGATCACGTTCTCGCCGTTGTAGGTCGCGGCCGGCGCGCCGTAGAGCTTGTAGCCCAGCGCGACCGCTTCGCTCACGCGATGGCAGAACGCAGCGTCGTCAGGACCGGTGAGAACGCGATACAGCGGCAGGTTATCCGGCGGCCGTGAAATCTTCGCAGGCATGGTCGCGAGCTTACCAGAGCAGCACGAGTGGCAGCGCCGGCCGCAAATCCGCGCGCCCACCTTGACGCTTGCTGTCGAACCCCAGTTCCAGCAGCGGACGCGCAGCGGGCTCGAATGAGAACGCGCCGGTCTGCAGCGTTGCGAGCATCGCCGGCGACGCAGTCGCGGCACCCGGCGCGAAAATGCGCGCCGAAGTGAGCTCGCGAATCGGCAACGCGTGCTCGTAGGGCTCGCGCCGATCCGCGGGAGCAGTGTCCATGCGGCGATGGATCGGGATGTAGAACACCAGCGGTTCGGAGTCCACGGTGGAGTTGATCGCGATGGGCATGCCCGTCGGCGCGTATGAGGGCCGGTATTCCCACGCGGGAAACGGCGCGACATCCGAGGTCCCCGCCGTCGGCCGCAAGCACACGCCGAACGGACACGCCGAGCCGTTGCGCCCCGACCAGCGTTCCCATAGATGCAAACGACGTGCGGGCTGCGCATCACTCTGCGCTTCAGCCGGGTCGTGCACCCAGATCAGCTCGAGCATCGCGTTGGCGAAGAAGAAGCGGCGGTTGGCGGTGCCCTGCCCCGGGTGGCGATTAGGGCTGCCTTCGATGAGACCCAGCTCGATCAGCCGGTCGCCTTCCGGCGCACCGACGGCGCAGCTGATGAAGATGTGATCGACCTCGACTGAGCGATCGTCTGCGATGTCATCGACCATGCGGTGCGAATCTAGCCCACTAGCGGCACCAGCACCATGCTGAGGGTTGCGAGACCCGCACCGATGAGCGCGCCCGCGGCGACGTCGCTCGGGTAATGCAAGCCAAGGACGACGCGAGACGCTGCGATGAGCGTGGCGAATGGCACGAGCAACCACGCCAGCTCGGGGAAGCTGTGGACCGCGAGGATGGTGAAGCTCACCGCGTGCAGTGTGTGGCCCGAGGGGAAGCTGTAGCGATCCAGCGCGCGCGTACCGGCCACGATTCCGGCGAGGCTGATATACGGCCGTTCGCGGACCAGTCGCGACTTGAGATACTTGTAGAGGCCGACGCCGATCACGCCGACGACGGCCATGCGCAGCGCCGGGTAAAGCGCCGCTTCGCCGTAGATGACCGGCAGCAGGACGATCAGCGCGTACCAGAACATTCCGTCGCCGAGCTTGCTGATCGCGGTGAAAAGCTCCCTGACCGCTCGCTGACTGCAGCCGCGGTTGAGACGCAGGCACCATGCATGCTCGATCGCATCCACGCGCCTGAACAACTCTGCGGTTCGTACGCCGTTCATGACGTTGCTCCGTAGCGCGTACTATTCGTGCCGCAGGCTGCAATGGATTGACGGCCGCGTGACACTTCTGTGATTCAGCAACTTGGAGCAGAATCTGCGAGCGACTTCACATATGCCGCCGACTTGTTACATCCGCGTTACGCCATGAACCTGCTGTTGATCGAAGACCACGCCGACATCGCGGCGAACATCACCGAGTTCTTCGAGGGCCGCGGCGACGCCGTCGAGCACGTCGCCGACGGCGCGGCGGGCCTGCAGAAGGCGCTGTCGGATCCGTACGACGCGATCGTTCTGGACCTGCTTTTGCCGGGACTCGACGGCCTGTCGCTGTGCCGCCAGCTGCGCCACGCAGGGCGCACGCAGGTCCCGGTGCTGATGCTGACGGCCAAGGATCTGCTCGCCGACAAGATCGAAGGCTTCGAGGCCGGCGCGGACGATTACCTGGTCAAGCCGTTCTCGCTAGCCGAGCTCGACGTGCGCCTGAAAGCGCTGGTGCGGCGGACGCGGCTACCGGAAACGCCGCGCATCCTGAGCGTCGGCGACCTCCGCTTCGATCTCGACACGCTCGAAGCCGAGCGCGGCAGCGAGCGGCTCAAGCTCAACCCCACGACGCGGCGTCTGCTGATCGTCCTGCTGCAGAATGCACATCGCGTCGTCACGCGCCAGGAGCTCGAGCGCGAGCTGTGGGGCGACTCGCCGCCGCAGGGCGATTTCCTGCGCGCTCACATGCACGCGCTGCGTACGGCAATCGACAAGAACTTCCCGGTCAAGCTCCTGCACACGATCCATGGCACTGGCTATCGCCTTTCGGCAGAACCGGTTCGTTCGTAAGCTGAACGACTGGTACTCGCGCCTCAGCCTGCGGGCGCGCATCGCGGGCACGATGATCGCGCTCGTCGCGAGTGCCGGTCTCGTGCTGAGCGCCTGGGCCTATCTCGCCGACGAGCAGTTGAAGCGCAACATCACGCTCGACCTCTTGTCCGAGGAGCTCACGCACTTCGAGCAGCGCATGCGCGTCGATCGTGGCGCCGAGCCGCTGCGCTCGGCGCGTCTCGCGATCTATCGTTCGAGCGATCTGGCCGAGCTGCCGCGGCACATCGCGATGCTGAAGCCCGGCGAAATGCATCGTGTGCGCTCCGGCGGACGCCTGCTCGACGTGCTGGTGCGCGACGGCGATTTCGGCCGGTTGTACATCACGTATGACGTCACGACATATGCGACCCAGGACGCGATCGCGTTGCTCGTGCTAGGAATCGGCGTGATCGCGATCGTCATGGTGGCTGCGCTGGCGGCGTCGGCGATCTCCAGGCGGCTCGTCGAGCCGGTAACCGCGCTCGCGGCGCGATTGACGGAGATCGACCCCGGCGAGCGTCACGTGCGTATCGGTGCGCAGTTCGCGGGCAACGAGCTGGAGCCCATCGCTCGCTCCGTCGACATGTTCATGGAGCGGCTCGATGGTTTCGTCGAGCGCGAGCAGTCATTCACTGCGACTGCGAGCCACGAGTTGCGGACGCCACTCGCTGTGATGCGTGGCGCGGTCGAGTTGTTGGAGACGTCTGCTGCTGATCGACCGGGCGCCGGCAAAGCGCTCGCACGAATTCAGCGAGCCGTGCGCGAGATGACGGAATTCACGGACGCGCTGTTGGCGCTATCGCGCGAACAGCAGGCGGCCGCGGCGAGCGAAACGACGTGCGATGTCAACGCAGTGCTGGCGCGCGTCGTCGAGGATCAGCGCAGCGTGTCGCCGGGCAAGCGCATCGTGCTGGAGATCGAGACCGGCACCAAACTGCAGGTAGCGGCGCCGGAGAGCATGGTCGCGATGACGATCGGCAATCTCGTACGTAACGCAGTCCAGCACGGCACGGGCGGCGAAGTGCTTTGCCGTTCGCAGGGCCACGAACTGGTGGTAACGAACGCCGGAACATTGCCGACGGAGAATCTGTCAGCCGCGCCGCGTCGCTTCACCACGCACCCCGGCGGCCACGGCATGGGCCTCTATCTGGTGCGGCGGATCTGCGAGCGCTACGGCTGGGATATTCGCCTCGAAAACGGGCCGCGCGGGGTCACGGCGCGCGTGGGATTTGCTTAGTAGCCGGAGGCTCCGTCGCTTCGACCGTCGCCCGCTAACGTGGAACGGCCGTCTCTGCTAGGATCTCGCACCCCGAAACGACCCTACTTTCCCTCCTCACGGAGACTCCATGTCGACCGCTCTCAAGCTCAACGTGCCCGCACTGGGGCAAAAGATCACGATTGCCAACGGCAAGCTCGCCGTTCCCGATCAACCGATCATCCCGTTCATCGAGGGTGACGGCACCGGCCCGGACATCTGGCGCGCGTCGGTGCGCGTCATGGATGCGGCCGTGCAGAAGGCCTATGGCGGCAAGCGCAAGATCCATTGGATGGAGGTGTTCGCCGGCCAGAAGTCGAACGATCTGTACAACACCTGGCTGCCGGACGAGACCGTCGCGGCTTGCCGCGAGTACCTGGTCTCGATCAAGGGCCCGCTGACCACGCCGATCGGCGGCGGCATCCGCTCGCTCAACGTGGCGCTGCGCCAGATGCTCGACCTGTACGTCTGTCTGCGCCCGGTGCGCTGGTTCAAGGGAGTGCCCTCGCCCGTCAAGGCGCCGGACAAGGTCGACATGACGATCTTCCGCGAGAACACCGAGGACATCTACGCGGGCATCGAGTTCGAGGCCGGCAGCGCCGACAACAAGAAGTTCCTCGAGCTGTTCCAGCAGGCGTTCCCGAAGCAGTACGCCAAGATCCGCTTTCCGAATACTTCCGGCATCGGCATCAAGCCCGTGTCGCAGGAAGGCACGGACCGGCTGTTCCGCGCAGCCATCGAGTACGCGATCGTCAACAAGCGCAAGAGCGTGACGATCGTGCACAAAGGCAACATCATGAAGTTCACGGAGGGCGGCTTCCGTAACTGGTCGTACGCGCTCGCGGAGAAGGAGTTCGCGCAGCAGACGTACACCTGGGATCAGTGGGAGCGCACCAAGGCCGCGAAGGGCGAGAAGGCTGCGAACGAAGAGCAGGATGCGGCGAAGAAGGCCGGCAAGATCATCATCAAGGATGCGATTGCCGACATCACGCTGCAGCAGGTGCTGACCCGTCCGGAAGAGTTCGACGTGATCGCCACGATGAACTTGAACGGCGACTACCTGTCGGACGCGCTGGCGGCGCAGGTCGGCGGCATCGGCATCGCGCCGGGCGGCAACATCAACTACGTGACCGGTCACGCGGTGTTCGAAGCGACGCACGGCACGGCGCCGAAGTACGCGAACCAGGACAAGGTGAACCCGGGCTCGGTGATCCTCTCCGGCGAGATGATGCTGCGTTACATGGGCTGGGTCGAAGCGGCCGACGCGATCATCAACGCGATGGACAAGACGATCGGCCAGAAGACCGTCACGTACGACTTCGCGCGCCTGATGGAAGGCGCGAAAGAAGTGAAGTGCAGCGAGTTCGGCGACGCCCTGATCCGAAATCTATGATGTTCCGAAATCTATGATGTTCCGAAATCTGTAATGTTTTGCACACTGTGACGTGGCCGCCCTTTCCTCCGCCAGCAGCCGCGACGCACTCGTAGACGAGTGCGCCGCGGCGCTCGTTCAGAACTTCGCCGACTACAACGCCGAGTTTCGCGCCATAACGCGGCGCGCGCCGCAGCGCTTCGAGGAGCGCGATTGGCGTGGCAGCCAGCGCGATGCCGTCGAGCGTATCGAGCTCTACGATAAGTGCGTCACCCGCGCTGTCACGCACATGCGCGAACGCCTCGGCGAGGATGCGATCGAGCGCGCTCTGTGGAGCAGCATCAAGCGCCGCTTCACCGAGCTGATCGACGAGCTGCCGGACCTCGAATTCGACAAGACCTTCTTCAACTCGGTCACGCGCCAGACCTTCGGCACGATCGGCGTCGATGCGGCGGTCGAATTCATCGCGCTCGATTTGAATCCGATCGGCCGGATCACCACCGCGATCGAGACCAACGTCTACGGCAATCGCGGCTCGCTCGAGCTGCTGTTCGAGGAAGTGCTCGCCGATTTCCGCTTTCGCACGCCGTATCTCGACTTCGATCGCAGCGTCCGGATCATCACCAACGAAGTCCGCGCCCATTGTGACGTTATGGGCGAAGCGGATTCCGATGCATCGCGCCCGCCGCTGCAGGTCGAGCAAGTCGAGCTGGTGCGCGCGCCGTTCTTCCAGATGACGCGCGCGTATCTCGTCGGCCGCATCTCCGGCAAGGGCTGGATGCTGCCGTTCGTGCTGGCGCTGAAGAACACCGAAAGCGGCGTGCTGATCGACGCAATCATGATGGACGAGAGCTCCGTCAGCATCCTGTTCAGCTTCACGCGCTCGTACTTCCACTGCGACCTGCCGCACGTCGGCCAGGCGGTCGTGTTCCTCAAGACCATCCTGCCGCGCAAGCCGGTCAGCGAGCTGTACACCGTGCTCGGCCGCGCCAAGCAGGGCAAGACCGAGCGCTATCGCGAACTGTTCCGACACCTGCAGCAGAGCACCGACCAGTTCGTGCACGCGCCGGGCGATCGCGGACTGGTGATGATCTGCTTCACGCTGCCGTCGTTCGACGTCGTGTTCAAGATCATCCGCGACCGCTTCGCGTATCCGAAGAACGTGCTGCGCGAAGAAGTGCTGAAGAAGTACGAGCTGGTGTTCAAACACGACCGCGCCGGCCGCCTGGTCGACGCGCAGGAGTTCAAGCGCCTGCAGTTTCCGACGGCACGCTTCTCCGACGAGGTGATCGCGGAGCTCAAGAGCGAAGCTGCCGGCACCGTGCGCTTCGAGGACGACCAGCTGGTCATCGGCCACATGTACATCGAGCGGCGCATGACGCCGCTGAATCTCTACATCCGCAACGCTTCACGCGAGGATGCGGAGCGCGCGGTGCTCGACTACGGACAGTGCATTCGCGACCTGGCGGTGACGAACATCTTCGCCGGCGACCTGCTGCTGAAGAACTTCGGCGTGACGCGTCACGGCCGCGTGATCTTCTACGACTACGACGAGCTGTGCGCCGTCACCGACTGCCGCTTCCGCGACGTGCCGCAGGCACAGAACGAAGAAGACGAGATGCGCGCCGAGGCCTGGTTCCACGTCAACGAGAACGACGTGTTCCCCGAGACCTTTATGCAGTTCCTGGGCTTCGACCCGCAGCTCAAGGAAGCTTTCCTCAAGGTGCACGGCGAGATCATGACGGCCGACTGGTGGCGCGGGATTCAGGCGCGACTGACGGAAGGCGAAGTGCTGGAAGTGCTGCCGTATCACCGGCATCGCGTGCGAGTGTTCGGCAGCCTCTAAAAGAAAGAACCCTCCCGACAAGGGAGGGTCCAGAGGGGGATGTTGTCGGATCGGATATAGGAGACTACTTGCGCGTCTCGTCGTCGTGTTTCTCTTCGTAAATCTCGCGGCTCTCCTGATTCAGCTGCTGGTGCAGATCCTGGCGCTCGTCGTGCGTCAGGGTGCCGTCTTCCTTGTACGTGTGCTCGAGATCGCGGATGTCGCGGCGCTCGGTGCGCAGCTCCTGCGCCTCGCCGTGCGTCAGCTCGCCTGACTTCACGCCCTGCTGGATGCGCGCGGTCTGATTCGCCTGACGCTCGTTCACGCCCGGATCACGGACAGCGGCCGGCGGCCGGCTCTGCTCGTCGTGCTTCTGGCGATAGATGTCACGACTCGCCTGGTTCTGCTCGTGGTGCAAGTCGCGGCGTTCTGCTTCAGTCAGCTTGCCGTCCGAATTGTAGCCGCGTTCGAGCTGACGGATGTCGCGCTGTTCTTCGGCAAGCCTGCCGGTTTCGCGACGCGTGAGCTCGCCGGACTTCGCGCCCTGCTGAATGCGCTCACGCTGATTGTGCTGGCGCTGGTTGACGCCCGGATCGCGCGTGTTGGCATCGGCTTGGCTCGCGCTCGCGACGCCAAGCACGCCGGCCAGCGTCAGCACTACTGCGGAAAACTTCTTCATTACGGGCCTCCTGAAAAGGCGTTGGTTTCGAGCGTTCAACGCCCCACCCGGCCGGCGGTTGACGCGGCTAACCAGGTAATTTCAGGGGTAGCCCTATTCTTGTTAAATTGCCGCCCATGCAACGCGCGCTCTTCATCCTCGGAATCCTCATCTCGCTCGTGGGACTCGCGTGGCCGTGGGTATCGAAGCTGCCGCTCGGGCGCTTGCCCGGCGACTTTCTGATCGAGCGTCCGGGGTTCAGGCTGTTCCTGCCGCTCACGACGATGGTCGTGATCAGCGTGCTGATCTCGCTTATTTTGATGCTGTTCCGCAAGTAGTCGCTATTTCTGCAGCGCCTGCTGCAGGTCGTCGATCAGGTCGTCGGCGTCCTCGATACCGATCGACAAGCGCGCGGTGCGCTCCGAGATGCCGGCCCACTGACGCTCCTGCGCGCTGAAATCACGCGGGTTGATCAGCCTCCCCGGCCAAACCAGCGATTCCGTCGAGCCGAGACTCGCGGAGATCGCGAACAGCTGCAACGCCTCGCTGAAGCGCGCGGCATCCTCGTGCAGCTCGATCGTGACCATCGCGCCGAACTCGTGCATCTGCGTGGCCGCGAGCACATGTTGCGGATGAGACGGCAGCCCGGGATAACTGACCCGTGCGACCTGCGGCTGCGCCTCCAGAAACGTCGCGAGCGTCAGCGCATTCGCGCACTGGCGCTCGTAGCGCAGCGGATAGGTTTTCAAACCGCGCTGGATCATGAATGCCGTGTGCGGATCGAGCGTTGCACCGAGGATGATCGAATCCGTATGCATCGCGTTGATCAGCTCCTTGCGCGCGATGACTGCCCCGCCCATCACGTCGCCGTGCCCGGACGCGTACTTCGTCAGGCTGTGCGCGAAGATGTCGATGTCGAACTGCCCGTGGTTGTGGAAACCAGCGAACGTGTTGTCGAGCAAGGTCAGCGCACCATGCGCGCGCGCCGCTGCAATCATACGCTCCAGCGAAGCGATCTTGAGCACGGGATTCGTCGGCGACTCGAACACGATCAAGCGGGTCGGCCGCTGCGCGAGCGTGCGCTCGATGCCTGCGACATCCTCGATCGACAGCATCGTGTGCGCGATTCCATAGCGGGATAGCACGCGCCGGATCATGTAGCGCGTCGGCTGGTACATCTCGGCGAACATCAGGACGTGATCGCCCTGCTTGCACAGCGACAGCATGGCGAGATTCGACGCAGCTACGCCCGATGCGGTGACCAAGCAGCCATCGCGGCCCTGCAGCTCGGCCAGCGTCAGCTCGAGCTGCCGCAACGTCGGGTTGGCGACGCGCGAATACTGAAAGCCCTCGCGCTGACCGCGCGACTCGCGCTCGCTCTCGGCGACGCTGTCGAAGGTGAACTTGACCGACTGGTAGATCGGCGCGACCAGCGGCCGATTGTCCGGCGGCACGTCCACGGCCGGCGGGTGATTGACCCGTGTCGGAGGCTTCATACGCGGCAAAGACGTTCGGCGGCTTCTTCCAGAGTCGAGTCGTTCTTCGCGAAGCAGAAGCGCAGAACCGAGAGCTTCGGCGCATTCGCGTAGAACGGCGAAACCGGTATGGACGCGACTCCTGCTTCGCGCAGCAAGGTGTCGGCGAACTCGACGTCGCTCTGCTGCGAGACCGAGCTGAAGTCGAGCAGCTGAAAATAAGTGCCCGCGGCCGGCGTCCAGCTGAAACTGGAGTTGTGCAGGCAATCGAGAAAGCGGTCGCGCTTGCGCTGATAGAACGCGCTGAGCTGCGAGTTGTGCTCGGGCGACGCCTTGAGGAAATCCGCGATCGCGAACTGCAACGGCGCCGCGATGCTGAAGGTATTGAACTGGTGCACGCGACGAATCTCGCGCGTCACCTCCTGCGCAGCAACCGTGTAGCCGACGCGCCAGCCCGTGGCATGCATGGTCTTGCCGAACGAGAACACGGCGACACCGCGCTCGTACAGCTCCGGGTGACCGATGATGCTCGCGTGCGCCGCACCGTCGTAGATCATGTGCTCGTACACTTCGTCCGACAGCACCATCGCCGACGTCGGCCGCAGCAGGTCCGCGAGCACATCGAGGTCGGAAGCACTTGCGATCGTCGCAGTGGGATTGTGCGGCGTGTTGATCATCACGAGCCGCGTTCGCGGCGACAGCACCTGCCGTACGCGTTCCCAATCGATCTGAAAGCGCGGCGGCTGCAGCGGCACGTGAATGGGCCGGCCGCCTGCGAGCAACACCGCGGGTGCGTAGGAATCGTACGAAGGATCGAACAGGATCACCTCGTCGCCGGGATGCACCAGCGCCTGCACGGCGGAGAAGATGCCTTCCGTCGCCCCGAGCGTGATCGTAATTTCGTTTTCGTTGTCGAGCAGCCGGCCGTAGCTTGCGCCGAGCTTGAGCGCGATCTGCTCGCGCAGCTGCGGGACGCCGATCATGGGAGCGTATTGATTGTGACCGGCGGCGACGTGATACGCGACCAGGTCCTTCAGTTTTGCCGGCGCGTCGTAGTCGGGAAATCCCTGCGCCAGGTTGATCGCATTCAGCTCGCGCGCACGGTTGGTCATGACCGTGAAAATCGTCGTGCCGACGTGCGGGAGCTTGGAGCGGATCATGGGAGACGAGTGACGATGGTCACGAGGGTCACGGAAGTCACGAGGGTTTCGCAAGTCATCGAGCTATCGGCGGTGACAAAGCTCGTCTGAGCCCGGCAAGCATGATGCGGATGGCGCGAATCCTGCGCAAGGAGTCTTCGTTGCGCGGCAGAAAGCCAAGGTCTTCGCACAGTGCGCACTGAACTTCCAGCTCCGCCAGAGAACCCATGGAAATCGCCAGAAACCGCGAAAAGTCAGCGCGCGAATCCCGCGCAGCGCCCTCAGCAAGGTTCGACAGTACGGATACGGCTGAGCGCCGCATCTGCGACTGAAGCCCAAATCGTTCTTCAACAGGAAGCTGCGCAGTCATTCGATATGTGTCTGCGGCCAGTACTCGCGCCAGCTTCCACACCTCCAGGTCTTCGTGACTTCGTAGCTTGCCAGAACGCATCGTGCCTCCCTGGCGCGATCCTGCGTCATTCCGTGACTCTGTCCTTCGTGACTTTCGTGACCCTCGTGACCCGCGTCACTTCAGGGTCACGCCTGCCGCCAGCTGCATGTCGCGCTGTCGGCGTTTCTCCTGCCTCGCCATGAGGATGCCGGCGATGATCACGCCGATCGTCACCAGCGCCACCATGATCGTCGCGAGCGCATTGATGTCCGGGCTCACGCCGAGGCGCACTTTCGAGAATATCACCATCGGCAGCGTGCTCGAGCCCGGACCGGAGACGAAGCTGGTGATCACCAGGTCGTCGAGCGAGATCGTGAACGACAGCAGCCAGCCCGAGATCAGCGCCGGCGCGATGATCGGCAGCGTGATCACGAAGAAGACCTTGCCCGGACGCGCGCCGAGATCCATCGCGGCTTCTTCCAGCGAGTCGTCGAGAGTCGCGAGGCGCGACTGCACGATGACAGTGACGTAGGCGAGCGTCAGCGTGATATGTGCGATCGTGATCGTCGTAAAGCCGCGACCTTCGGGCCAGCCGAATACCTGCTCCATCGCGACGAACAGCAGCAGCAGCGAAAGTCCCGTGATCACTTCCGGCATGACTAGCGGCGCGGTGGTCATGCTCGACAGCAGGGCGCGTCCCTTGAACTTGCCGAAGCGCGCCAACGCCGTGCCAGCGAGTGTGCCGAGAATCACCGCACCGGTCGCGTTGATGGCCGCGACCTTCAAGGACAGCCACGCGGCGTCGAGGATCTGCTGATTCGCGAACAGCCTGCCGTACCACTGCGTCGAGAAGCCGCCCCACACCGTCACGAGCCGCGACTTGTTGAACGAGTAGACGATCAACGACAGGATCGGTCCGTACAGGAAGATGAACCCGAGGATCAGTGTGCTGAGACGGAACGCGCTGAGGTTCTTGTTCATCGCTACGTGCCCCGCGCTTCGGCTGCCTGCGCTCGCTGCAGCAGCGCGATCGGAATCAGCAGCAACAGCAGCAGTGCGATTGCCACTGCGCTCGCCACCGGCCAGTCGCGATTACTGAAGAACTCGGTCCACAGCACTTTGCCGATCATCAACTGCTCCGGCCCGCCAAGCAGCGCAGGAATCACGAACTCACCCACCGCGGGGATGAACACCAGCAGCGAGCCGGCAACGATGCCCTGGATCGACAGCGGCAGCGTGATCTGCATGAACGCTTTCCACGGCCGCGAACCGAGATCCGCGGCGGCTTCGAGCAGCGTCAGATCCATCTTCTCCAGGCTCGTGTACAGCGGCAGGATCATGAACGGCAGATACGAGTAGACGATGCCGACGTAGATCGCGAAGTCGGTCTGCAGCATCACCAGCGGCTGATCGATCACACCGAGCCACATCAGAAAGTTGTTGATGAGCCCGTTGTTCTTGAGGATGCCGATCCAGGCGTACACGCGCAGCAGGAACGACGTCCAGAACGGCAGGATCACCATCATCAGCAGGATGTTGCGCCACATGGTGTTGGCGCGGGCGATGGAATAGGCGATCGGGTAACCGACCAGCAGGCACAGGAGCGTCGAGACGGCGGCGATCTTCAGCGAGTTGAGATACGCGGTCCAGTACAGGTTGTCTTCGACCAGATAGAGGAAGTTGCCGATGTTGAGCTTGATCTCGAGGATGCGCTCCGACGTCCAGGCGAAGATCGGCTGGTACGGCGGCAGCGCGATCTGCGTCTCGGAGAAGCCGATCTTCAGCACGATCACGAACGGGATCAGAAAGAACAGCAGCAGCCACAGATACGGAACCGCGATCACGGCAGTGCGGCCCGTGACGCCCCACTGCACGAGGCGAGAGCGTGTCCAGCGATACGGCGGCAACGTCTCGAGGAAGCGCAACAGCAAGTACACGCCGACGCTACGGCGCTGAGGATGTGGCACCTCGGCGCGCGTGATCATTCCAGCAGCACTATCGGGCTGGACGCATGCCAGTGCAGATACACCGGCTGATCCCAGGTGATGTCGTCGGCGTGCCGGTACGCGTTGGGCTGCGTCACTCGCATCATCTTGCCGGTGCTGGTTTGCACCAGGTAGATGCTCATGTCGCCCATGTACGCGATCTCTTTCACGACGCCGCGCGTGACGTTGTCCTGCTGCTGCGGCGGCTCGACGGAGAGCTGGATCTTCTCGGGCCGGACCGCGGCCCAGACCACTGCGTCCGATGCGGCGCTGACGCCGTGGTTCACGTAGATCGTGCCCTCCATCTCGGGCGACGCAATCCGCACGTGGTCCGGCTCGTCTTCGACCATCGTGCCCTGGAATACGTTGATGTTGCCGATGAACTCGGCGACGTACTTGCAGTTCGGGTACTCGTAGATGTCTTTCGGAGTGCCAGTCTGCACGATGCGGCCGGCCTCCATGACGCCGATGCGGCTCGACAGCGTCATCGCCTCTTCCTGATCGTGCGTCACGACGATGAAGGTGACCCCGAGCTGCTCCTGCAGATTGACCAGCTCGAATTGCGTGTGCTCGCGCAGCTTCTTGTCGAGCGCGCCGAGCGGTTCGTCCAGCAACAGCAGCTTCGGCCGCTTCACCAGGGAGCGTGCGAGCGCGACGCGCTGGCGCTGGCCGCCTGACAACTGATGCGGCTTACGCTTCGCAAACTGCGTCAGCTTCACGAGATTGAGCATGTCGGCGACGCGAGTGGCGATCTCGGCCTTCGGCACGCGGTCCTGCTTGAGGCCGAACGCCACGTTCTGCTCGACCGTCATGTGCGGGAACAGCGCGTACGACTGGAACATCATGTTGACCGGCCGCTCGTACGGCGGGATGCCGGCCATGTCGACGCCGTCGATCGAAATGCGTCCAGTCGTCGGTTCTTCGAAGCCCGCGAGCATGCGCAGCAGCGTCGTCTTGCCGCAACCGGAACCACCAAGCAGGCAGAACAGCTCGCCGCGATAGACCTTCAGCGAAACGTCGTTGACCGCGACGAACTCGCCGAACTTCTTCGTGACGCTCTCGATGTTGATGTAAGGGACGGCCTGGGGATCGTTCCAGACCGGCACTTTCTGCTGCTGAGGCCGGTTAGTTGGGTTGGCAGCCATGAAAGTCGGCGCGCCGGACGCGATGCCCGGCGCGCTCCTGTTTTCGTTATTGACCCGTCTGGAACTTGGTCCACATCCGGTTCATCAGCCGTTGGAAGTCCTCGCCGTAGGCGAGCGAGGGGAAGAGCTTGGCCTTCACCTCCGGCGTCGGATAGATGCCCGGATCGTTCTTCACTTCGTCGCTCACCATCGGGAACGACGCAGCGTTGCCGTTGGCGTAGTTGACGAAGTTCGAGTCGTTGGCCGCGACCTGCGGCTCCATCAGGTAATTGATGAAGGCGTGCGCGTTCTTCGGATGCTTGGCGTCGGCCGGAATCGCCAGCATGTCGAACCACACGATCGTGCCTTCCTTCGGGATCGCGTACTTGATCTTCACGCCCTGGCCGGCTTCCGCCGCGCGATCGCGCGCCTGCAGGATGTCGCCGCTCCAGCCGACCGCGATGCACAGGTCGCCGTTCGCGAGATCGTCGATGTACTGCGAGGAGTGGATCTTGCGAACGAACGGCCGGATCGGCATCAGCTTCGCTTCCGCCGCCTTCAGGTCGTCTTCCTTCTGACTGTTCGGATCGCGGCCCATCCAGGCGAGCACCGTCTTGAGGATCTCGTCCGGCGCGTCCAGCAGCGACAGGCCGCAGTCCTTGAACTTGGCGACCAGCTTCGGATCGTAGATGTAGTTCCAGCTATCCGGCCGCGCGTCGCCGAGGATCTTCTTGATCTTGTCCTCGTTGTAGCCGATGCCGGTCGTGCCCCACAGGTACGGCACCGCGTACTCGTTGTTCGGGTCGTGCAGACCGACCCGGCTCATGATGTCCGGGTCCATATTCTTCAGATTCGGGATCTGGCTCTTGTCGATCTTCTGGAACACGCCCGCCTTGATCTGGCGCTCCAGGAACGACGCCGACGGCACCACCAGATCGAAGCCCGAGTTGCCGGCGAGCAGTCGCGTCTCCAGCACGTCGTTCGAGTCGAAGACGTCGTACGTGACCTTGATGCCGGACTGCTTCTCGAAGTTCGGGACCGTGTCCTCGGCGATGTAGTCGGACCAGTTGAAGACATGCAGGATTTTCTCTTCCTGCGCAGCTGCACCGGGCTGCTGTGCCTGCTCTGCGACTTCCTTCTTACCGCAGGCGGCGACGGCGAGCACGATAGCGGCGGCCGTCAAAACAGTGCGAACCGGGTTATTCATTGGAGCTGTCTCTCCCCGTGGGTGGTTCGCGGCGCAGCGTAGCGCACAAACGGGAGTCAGCGGAAGCGTCTGAAGTAGTGCATGTACAGATCCGTCTAGACGTTGAGGAGAAGGTGCTCGCGTTCCCAGGAGCTGATCACCTGCAGGAACGTCTCGTATTCGTTCTCTTTGACCGCCGCGTAGGCGATCACGAAGCGCTCGCCCAGGATGTCGATCAGCGGGCGCGCATCGCGCAGCAACCGCAGCGAGTCTTCGATGTTCCGCGGCAGCGAGAACGGCAGATCGTAGGCGCTGCCGGAGATCGGTTCGGAGGGTTTCAGCCCCTCGACCATACCCAGGTAGCCGCAGGCGAGCGACGCGGCGATTGCGAGATACGGATTGGCGTCCGCGCCGGCGATACGGTTCTCGACGCGCCGCGAGGCAGGGCTGGACACCGGCACGCGCAGGCCCGCGGTGCGGTTGTCGTAGCCCCACTGGGTGTTGATCGGGGCCGAGTAATGCCGCGTGATGCGCCGATACGAATTGACGTTCGGCGCGAACAGTGACATCGCCGCGGGCAGGTACTTCTGCAGCCCGGCGATGTGCGAGAAGAACAGCGCCGAGGGCCGACCCTCAGCGTCGCTGAACACGTTATTGCCGGTGTTCCGGTCGATGATGCTCTGGTGGATGTGCATGGCACTGCCCGGCTCGCGCGCCATCGGCTTGGCCATGAACGTCGCGTACATCTTGTGGCGCAGCGCCGCTTCGCGCGCAGTGCGCTTGAACAGGAACACCTGGTCGGCGAGCGACAGCGCGTTCCCGTGCAGCAGGTTGAT
>Ga0163163_10000484_pt1 | contig 35990 bp, 27 predicted proteins | sample S65metaG_FD_119766 | JGI IMG/M metagenome (GOLD analysis project Ga0163163, IMG submission 119766) | Switchgrass rhizosphere microbial communities from Kellogg Biological Station, Michigan, USA - S6-5 metaG | ecosystem: Host-associated > Plants > Roots > Rhizosphere > Soil | place: USA... | reverse complement strand
GCCGCCACCCCCGCCGGAGCCGCCGAGCAGTGTGGAAATCATCGCGTCGCCATAAGCGAGTCCACCCAGGCCGCCAACACCGCCGCTGGATTGGCCGTCCGTCGCATAGCCGGCACCGCCGCCACCGCTCCAGCCGGAACCGGGCCCACCGCCGCCGGTGCCGCCGCCAGCCACACCATCCAGCGGTCCATCGACAACGCTGTAGACGCCATCGCCCCCTTGTGCGCCGCCTGCCGATGCAGTACCGCCGTTGCCGGCACTCGCAGAAGTGACGCCGTCACCGCCTGGGTTACCGCTAGCGAGCAAACTGCCGTTGATCGTCACCGCTCCCGTCGCATAGATAACCAGCGGATCGGGTCCGGTAATAGTGACCGTAACTCCGGGGTCGATATTGAACGTAGTGAATTCGTAGACTCCACCCGGCAAACTGGTGCTACTCGTCGCGCTGAAAGCACCCATGCTGCCCGACCCGCAAGGGATACAGTCCTGGGCATATGACGACGCGCCGTGTGCAAAAAACGCTGTAGCGAATACCAGGCCGCTGCGGACCATGTGCGAGTGCAGATTCATGAGCCTCCCCCGTCAGGACGAATGAGGAAAATACTAGCACCGATCATCAGTCCAAAAAAAAAAGGCGAGCTCTCCAGCTCGCCTTTTTTCACATGCGCAACGCGAATCTACGCAGCCGGCGCTTCTTCCGTCACCGCTTTCATCGACAGGCGAATGCGGCCCTGCTTGTCGACTTCGAGCACCTTGACCTTGACGATGTCGCCTTCCTTGAGCTTGTCGGAAACTTTCTCGACGCGCTCGTTGGAGATTTGCGAGACGTGCACAAGACCATCCTTGCCCGGCAGGATGGTGACGAACGCGCCGAAGTCCATGAGCTTGGCGACCTTGCCTTCATAGATGCGGCCCGGCTCGACGTCGGAGACGATCTGCTCGATGCGCGCTTTCGCCGCTTCCGCCGCTTCGCGATTGACCGAGGCGATGACGATGGTGCCGTCGTCGCTGATGTCGATCGTCGCACCGGTTTCCTCGGTGATCGCGCGGATCGTGGTGCCGCCCTTGCCGATGACTTCGCGGATCTTGTCCGGGTGAATCTTCATCGTCATCAGGCGCGGCGCGTATTCGCTCATCTCGGTGCGCGAGATGCTCAGCACCTTGTTCATCTCGCCGAGGATGTGCAGGCGACCTTGCTTGGCCTGGGCCAGCGCAGTCTTCATGATCTCTTCGGTGATGCCGTCGATCTTGATGTCCATCTGCAGCGCGCTGATGCCTTCAGCGGAGCCGGCGACCTTGAAATCCATGTCGCCGAGATGATCTTCGTCGCCGAGGATGTCGCTGAGGACGACGAACTTGTCACCTTCCTTGACCAGCCCCATCGCGATGCCGGCGACTGGAGACTTGAGCGGCACGCCGGCATCCATCATCGCCAGCGACGATCCGCAGACCGACGCCATCGACGACGAGCCGTTCGACTCGGTGATTTCCGAGACCACGCGCACGACGTACGGGAACGCTTCCATCGACGGCTTGACTGCCTGCACGCCGCGCTTGGCGAGACGGCCGTGGCCGATTTCACGGCGTTTCGGCGCACCGAAGCGGCCGGCTTCACCGACCGAGAACGGCGGGAAGTTGTAGTGGAACAGGAACGGATCCTTCGACTCGCCTTCCGGCGCATCGATGATCTGCGCATCGCGCGCAGTGCCGAGCGTGACCACGACCAGTGCCTGCGTTTCACCGCGCGTGAACAGCGCCGAACCGTGCGTGCGCGGCAGCACGCCAACGCGCACGGTGATCGGACGCACGCCGTCGAGCGCGCGGCCATCGATGCGCTGCTTGGTGGCGAGCACGCTGTCGCGCAGAGTGCGGTATTCGAGCTCGCCGAATTCCTTGGCGAGTTCGGCCGTATTCCAGTTTTCCGCGACGATGCGCGCGACAAGGGCCTGCATGGTGTTCTGCTTGATCGCGACGATCGCATCGCGGCGTTGCAGCTTGTCGCGGATCGCGAATGCCGACGCGAGCTGTGTGCCGACCTGTTCCTTGAGCGCGGCGATCATCGCCTCGTTCTTGGCTGGCGCTGTCCATGCCGACGGCTTGGTGCCGACTTCGACGGTCAGCTCGTTGATCGTGTTGATGACCTTGAGCAGCTCGCGGTGGCCGAACGTGACCGCGCCGAGCATGACGTCTTCGGACAGCAACTTCGCTTCGGATTCCACCATCAGCACCGCGTTGGCGGTGCCGGCAACGACGAGGTCGAGCGCGGACGTTTGCAGTTCCGACTTGGTCGGATTCAGCACGTACTGGCCGTTCACATAACCGACACGCGCCGCACCGATCGGACCGTTGAACGGGATGCCGGCGAGACTGAGTGCGGCGGACGCGCCGATCATCGCCGGGATGTCGCCATCGACTTCAGGATTGAGCGAGACGACCTGGGCGATGACCTGCACTTCGTTCTTGTACTCTTCCGGAAACAGCGGACGCACCGGGCGATCGATCAGACGGCTGGTCAGCGTTTCCTTTTCGGTCGGGCGGCCTTCGCGCTTGAAGAAGCCGCCGGGGATGCGGCCGGCCGAATAGAATTTCTCGACATAGTCGACGGTGAGCGGGAAGAAGTCCTGCCCTTCCTTCGCCTTGGCGTTGGCCACCGCAGTGACGAGGACGACAGTGCCTTCCATCGAGACCATGACTGCGCCCGATGCCTGCCGGGCGATTTCGCCCGTCTCGATCGTGACCTGATGTTTTCCGTATTGGAACGATTTGCTGACTTTCGCCACGTGGCGACTCCTGTTGTGGCAGGCGCCCCATAGCGCCCGCTGCGTAGATTGGGTGGTGCCGAAACGCTTAGCGACGAATGCCGAGGCGTTCGATCAGGGTCTTGTAACGATCAACGTCGGTGGTCTTGAGGTAATTCAGAAGACGACAACGCTGATTGACCATCTTGAGCAAGCCACGCCGCGAGTGGTGATCCTTCTCATGACTGGCGAAATGCGAGGACAGATGCTCGATGCGCGCGGACAGCAGCGCGACCTGCACTTCCGGTGAACCGGTATCGTTCGGAGCGCGACGATAATCCGAGATGACTTTGCTGGTTTGTTCGACTGAAAGCGACATGATGATTACCTCTTTGATGTTTCGTTCAGCGCGGTTCGGCCTGTCGAAAGCGCAATCCGCGTTAGTGCCCGGGACGGGCGTGCTTGAAAAAGCCGCTTATTGTAACCGTTTTCGGCGGCAAATGGGCGGATTCAGGCTGCGGGATTGAAGCCGCGGCGCACCGTCACTTCTCCGCCGGCGTCGATGCCGACCAAGGCTACCAGCCGGCCAGCTGCATCCAGGGCGCGGCACAGCGGCTGATCACGCAGCAGCGGTTGCTGCAGGCGCTTGCCTTGCCGCAACTGCGTCGCCTGCTCAGCAGTGACATTCAGCGCTGGTAGCGCGGACAAGCCCCGCTCCAGCGGCAGCAGCAGCGCATCCAGCCCGGCGACTCCGGATGCGTCGCGAACCTGTTCCAGTTCGGTGAGCGAGTGCATTGCCGGCGCGCGGAATGGGTCCACCCAAAGTCGACGCAGCGCTGTCAGATGCGCGCCGCAGGCCAGGCGCTCGCCGAGATCGCGGGCGAGACTGCGCACATAGGTCCCCGAGCCGCATTCGACGTGCAGATGCAAGGTGGCGCCTTCGCGCGCGACGAGATCGAGCCGATCGACCTGGACTTCGCGGGACGGTACTTGCACGTCCTCGCCGCGCCGCGCGCGTTTATACAAAGCGACGCCATCCTGTTTGATCGCCGAATATGCCGGTGGCGTCTGCACGATACGGCCGCGCAAAGTCGCCAGCGCCGCTTCAATGTCGGCATCGCCAAGTGTCGGCAACGGCCGCGTCTGCAGCACTTCGCCATCGGCATCGTCCGTCGCCGTCGTGATGCCAAGCCGGCACTCGGCCGCATAAGCCTTGCGCGAACCGAGCAGGTAGCCGGCGATTTTCGTCGCCTCGCCGAAGCAAACCGGCAACAGGCCGGTTGCAAGCGGATCGAGGCTGCCGGTGTGACCGGCCTTGCGCGCTTGGAACAGACGGCGGACCTTTTGCAGCGCCTGGTTCGAGCTCAAGCCCGGCGGCTTGTCGAACAGAAGAATACCGTCGAGGTCACGCCATGGCTTTTTTTCCCGGGCCGCGGTCAAGGCAACAGTTCAAGTCCGTCGGTAAAAATCCGGTCGCCGGTCAAGCGGTAGATGATCGGGATGTAATTCAGACCGACGGATGCATCATGCAGAACCCGGCCGCCAAGCAGGACCCGGCCGGACTGGACCGTGATGGAGTCGGCCTCCTCCCACGCCGGCGACGCCAATGCGGAGCTTTGCAGGAACACTCCGACGCCGCAATTTGGCGTGCCGAAGGTCGGGTCAGGGTCGCCGTTGATCAGCAGGCGCGCCGCCATCGCTTCGTGCTGACCACCAATCACATCGGCTTCACCAGCGACGACCACTTTGCCGTCCTGCTGTAGGGTCAGACTGCGGGTGAGAGTAATCGCCTGAATCAGGGATATCGGATCGATAGGCGTGAAACCGGCTAGTCCAAAGCTGCCGTAATTGAAATCCGGCGAGCCATTCTTCAAAAACCGCAGCACGGACGGTGCGCCGCCAAGCAGCGCGTATACGCCTTCGTTGCGCGTGACGGCAACGTCAGTGGCGCCGATCGTGTTGGGAACACCATAGATCACCACACCGCCGTCACCGAACGTCGTATCGAGCGCGCCGGTCGTTGTCAGTTTGGCCAGCGCGACGGACGCCGACGTGAGCTGCGGGAATGGCACGCCGACGTATACCGGCTCGGTCAAGCCGCCGAGAATAAGATTTCCCTTGGAGGTCAAACGCGCGTGACGCAGCACTTCCTGTGGTGGTCCGTTTTCGAGCTGGCTGAAACGCGTGACGACGACCTGCCCACCACTGCCGTAACTGGAGTCGATGCTGCCGTTCGCGTTCAGACGCACCGCCACGAATGCGGAGCCCCCGGTGCCGCCTGCGGTCCCGGTCAATATGACCTTGTCGTCGCTTTGCACCACCACGTCGCCCGCGGTGATGGAGATGTTGGATAACGCCGTGAACGACACATCGAGACGCCCGCCATTGCCCCAGCTGCCGTCGGCCGAACCGCCAGAGTCATAACGAAATACGACAAACTCGTTGGGGTTATTGTTGAAATATTGGCCGAGCACGAGGAACTTGCCAGTCGACTGCATTGCCATCGACGCCGGACCTGAAGGGATCAGCGGCCCCTGCACCGGGGTGGCCAGAAAACTCGGATCGACGCCGCCGTCGAACGAGGTGCGTGTCATCTCGATGATGCCGTGATCATTCGTGGAAGCATGGTAGGCCACCGCGAATACGATGCGCCCATCCGGCTGCACCAGCAGCGTGCTGGCACTGTCGTCTTCGCTGGCCAAGCCTGAATAGCTGATCAGGCGATAACCATAACCTGGCACGAAATTGGGATCGAGCATGCCGTCCTGGGCACGCACCGGTGCCGCCACGACGCTGCAAAATACGAAGATTGCAAGCAGGCTTCTAAACATGGCCTTCCTCCCCAGGCTGAGCCAGTGCGGCGAGTATACCCTCAGCGGCAAAACTGCAGGCAGCGACCGATCAGGACTCGCCGCGCAGCAACGCCTCGATGCGCTCGCCACGATCCACCGAGTCGTCATACTTGAAACGCAGTTCCGGCACGCGGCGCACGCGCATGGTCTTGGACAACGCCATGCGGAATTCCTTGGCCAGCTCGTTCAGCGCCTTGACGCCGTCCTTGGCCTGCTCCGGCAGCAGCGCAGTGACGAATACGTTGGCGACGTCGAAGTCCTTGCCGACTTCGACGTCGGACACGCTCATCGACGGCAGCGCACTGTCGCGCACTGCCTCGTGCACCATTGTGCCGAGCAGGCGGCGCAGCTCGGCCGAGAGGCGGTCGGAACGGGAGAAGGAACGTGACGGCATGATTACAGCGTGCGCTGCACCTCGATGCGCTCGTAGCACTCGATCTGGTCGCCAGGCTTGACGTCGTTGTACTGCTTGACGCCGATGCCGCACTCCATGCCGTTGCGCACTTCGTCGACGTTCTCCTTGAAGCGGCGCAGCGATTCGAGTTCACCCTGGAAGATCACGGTGTTGTCGCGCAGCACACGGATCGGCTTGTGGCGCTTGACCACGCCCTCGATGACCATGCTGCCGGCGATCGCGCCGAACTTCGACGAGCGGAACACGTCGCGCACCTGCGCGGTGCCGATGATCTCTTCGCGGATCTCCATCCCGAGCAAACCGGTCGCGGCCTGTTTCACCTGATCGATCACGTCGTAAATGATCGAGAAGTAACGCAGGTCCACGCCGCTGTCGGCGATGATCTTCCGCGCCGACGCGTCCGCGCGAACGTTGAAGCCGATCATGATCGCTTTCGAGGCCACCGCCAGCGTGGCGTCGGATTCGGTGATGCCACCGACGCCCGAGGCGATCACGTTGACGCGGATCAGATCGTTGCCGATCGCCGTCAGCGAATCGCGCAGCGCTTCGACCGAACCTTGCACGTCGGCCTTGACCACGAGATTGAGCACGCGTTGGCCTTCGCCCTGGCCCATGGTCGAAATCACATCTTCCATGCTGCGCATCGCGGTCTTGCCCAAGCGCGTTTCACGACGCTTGGCTTCGCGCTCGGAAGCAACCTGCTTGGCCAGACGCTCGTCCTGCACGACGACGAAATCGTCGCCGGCGTTCGGCACGCCGGAAAGACCGAGCACCTGCACCGGAATCGACGGACCAGCGCTGTCGACCTGCTTGCCGGCTTCGTCGATCAGCGCGCGGGCACGACCGTATTCGACACCGCAGACCAGGAAGTCGCCTTTCTTCAACGTGCCCTGCTGCACCAACACGGTCGCAACCGGACCACGGCCCTTGTCCAGGCTCGATTCGACCACGACACCGGTCGCGAGTCCGTCCTTGACGGCCCTGAGTTCCATCACTTCGGATTGCAGCAGGATTGCATCGAGCAGTTGGTCCACGCCCTGGCCGGTCTTCGCCGACACCGGCACAAACTGCACGTCGCCGCCGAAGTCCTCCGACACGACTTCGTGCTGGATCAGATCCTGCTTGACGCGGTCGGGGTTGGCGTCCGGCTTGTCCATCTTGTTGACAGCAATGATCAGCGGCACGTGCGCGGCTTTGGCGTGCTGCACGGCTTCGATCGTCTGCGGCATCACGCCGTCATCGGCCGCCACGACCAGCACGACGATGTCGGTGAGCCTGGCGCCGCGCGCGCGCATCGCGGTGAACGCGGCGTGGCCCGGCGTATCGAGAAAGCTGATCACGCCCTTCTCGGTCTGCACGTGGTACGCGCCAATATGCTGGGTAATGCCGCCGGCTTCTCCCGCCGCGACTTTCGTGCGACGAATGTAGTCGAGCAGCGAGGTCTTGCCGTGATCGACGTGGCCCATGATCGTGACCACCGCCGGACGCGGCTCCTTGTCGCCCTGCACTTCGACTTTCGACAATGTGGTTTCCGCGGTGTTCTCCTGTGCTTTCACGGCCTTGTGGCCGAGTTCCTCGACGACGAGCACGGCGGTGTCGTGGTCGATTACCTGGTTGATCGTGGCCATCACGCCCATTTTGAACAGAGTCTTGACCACATCGGCGCCCTTGACAGCCATGCGTTGCGCCAAGTCAGAGACCATGATCGTGTCGCCCAGCGGGATCTCGCGCACGATCGGTGCGACCGGCCGCGAAAACGCGTGCGAACCCGACGCGGCGCGCGCCGGCTCGATCTGCTTGCGCGGCTTTTTCTTCACCGCGCCGCGGCGTGCGTGCCCGGCATCGGACAGATGCAGTTCGGCGCCGAAATACGGCACCACGGCTTCGGCGTCGTCACTGCCGACCGGCATGCGGTGCGAACCGTGCTTGGCCTTGGCGTGGCGATGCGGCGCCTCCTCCGCCGGCTTGTGGCGGCGCTCCTCGGCCGGACGCGCTTCATGCGGCTTGCCTTTGGCGGGCGCGCGTTCTTCCTTCGCTTTCTCCGCACGTGCCGGTTCCGCCGCAGCTGGGCCGGCTTCGGCCTCGGCATGCTTGCGAGTTGCCTCTTCGGCGGCGCGGCGCGCTTCTTCGGCGGCGCGCAGTTTGGCTTCGTCTTCGTGACGGCGGCTGTCCTGCGCCTTCAGCGCGGCCTGCTCGGCGGCATTCTTGGCCTGCGATTCCTGCAGCTTGCGCAACGCGTCTTCGCGCTCGGCGTCGACTTCCTGAACCTCGCTGATCGTGCTGCGCTTGACGTACGTGCGCTTCTGCCGCACCTCGACGTTGACGGTCTTGCCGCGCGCGGCGCCCTGGTTGACGGTCAGCTCGCTGACCGTCTTGCGCTTGAGCGTGATCTGGCGCGGCGAGCTGTCTTCCTCGACCGCCTTGTCGCGCTTGCCGTGCGTGCGGCGCAAAAAGCCGAGCAGCTTGACCTTCTCGGTGCTCGACACAACCTGGTCGGGATCCGAAAATTTCATGCCGGCTTCAGCGAGCTGGACAATCAGCTTGTCCACGCCCATGCCGAGCACACCAGCGAGTTGTTTGATCGTTACATCCGACATCCGTCGTTTCTCCTGACGCGATACGCGTACCGCGTATCGCTGCTTGCTTTAGGTGTTCATACGCACACCAAGTGATCCAAAAAATATTTCGCCGTTACGCCGCGTCGGCATGCACGCGTGCGGCCATGATCAACGCCGCCGCGCGCTTTTCATCCATGCCGTCGATCGCCAGTTCCATCAGTTCGTCGGTGGCCAGATCCGCGAGATTCTCGCGCGTGATCACGCCATGCTGGGCCAGTTCGAACGCGGTGGTTTCATCCATGCCGTCGACTTCGAGCAGATCTTCGGCCGGCTTGTTGTCTTCGATGTCTTCCTCGACCGCGAGCGCTTCGGTGAGCAGCGCGTCGCGCGCGCGGGCGCGCAGTTCCTCGACGATGTTCTCGTCGAAGCCCTCGATCGCAAGCAGCTCGCCGGTCGGCACGTAGGCGATTTCCTCGACCGTGGTGAAGCCTTCCTGCACGAGGATGCTGGCGATCTCCGCATCGACTTCGAGTTTTTCCTGGAACAGCAGGCGCGCGGTTTCCTGTTCGGCCTCGGATTTCGCGGCGACTTGATCCTGCGTCATCACGTTGAGCTGCCAGCCCGACAGTTTGCTGGCCAGGCGCACGTTCTGGCCGCCGCGGCCGATCGCCTGTGACAGCTTGTCTTCGGCGACGGCGATATCCATCGAATGCTTGTCTTCGTCGACGATGATCGACTGCACTTCGGCCGGAGCCATCGCGTTGATCACGTATTGCGCGGGATTGTCGTTCCACAGCACGATGTCGATGCGCTCGCCGTTCAGCTCGTTCGATACGGCCTGCACGCGCGAACCGCGCATGCCGATGCAGGCGCCGATCGGGTCGGTGCGGTGATCGTGCGCGAGCACGGCGATCTTGGCGCGGTCGCCCGGATCGCGCGCGGCGCCCTTGATTTCGACCAGACCCTGGCCGACTTCCGGCACTTCGAGCTTGAACAGCTCCATCATGAATTCCGGCGCGGTGCGCGACACGAACAATTGCGGGCCGCGCGGTTCGGGTTTGACTTCGTACAGATAGCCGCGGATGCGATCGCCGGCGCGCACCGCTTCGCGCGGAATCGCCTTGTCGCGCGGAATGTAGGCTTCGGCGTTGCCGCCCAGATCCAGATAAATGCTGCCGCGCTCGACGCGCTTGACCACGCCTGTGAGCAGTTCGCCGACGCGATCCTTGTAGGCTTCGACAACCTGCGCGCGCTCGGCTTCGCGCACGCGCTGCACGATCACCTGCTTGGCGGCCTGCGCGGCGATGCGGCCGAATTCGGGATTCTCGATCGGCTCCTCGATGAATTCGCCGACCTGGATGTCCGGATGCGTTTCGGTCGCGTCCATCATGCGAATCTGCCGGTCCGGCGATTCCATGACGACGTCGTCGGCCACGACTTCCCAGCGGCGGAAAGTTTCGTAGTCGCCGCTATCCTGGTCGATGCTGACGCGCGCCGCCACGTCTTCGCTGGGATAGCGCTTCTTCGCCGCGGAGGCCAGCGCTGCTTCCATCGCTTCGAAGATCACATTCTTGGCGACGCCTTTTTCATTGGCGACCGCGTCGACAACCAGAAGTAATTCTTTGCTCATTTCTGAACTCTCATTTCAAGTCTGTTAACCCGCTAATCCGGCAAGAGCCGCAAAAACGACCTAATTCTTTGCTTTGCCGGCTTTGCCCGGCTTGACCTTAGGCTCGCCGAAATCCGCCACCAGCTTGGCCTTGTGTACGTTGTCGTGCGCAATGCGCACGTCGATTCCATCCTGCTCCATGACGATCGTGTCGCCTTCCACGCCGCGGATCGCACCGTTGAAGCGACGCCGGCCGTCGATCGGCAGATTCGTTTCCAGCTTCGCCTTTTGACCGACGAAACGCGCGAATTGCTCCGCCGTGAACAACGGCCGATCCAGCCCCGGCGACGACACTTCCAGCGTGTAGCGACCCTGGATCGGATCGTTCACATCCAGCGTCGCCGAAATCTGCCGGCTCGCCGCTTCGCAATCGTCCACCGTCACCGCGCGGCCCGGCGCATCGATGTAGACGCGCACCAAGCTGTTGCCGTGCGACGGGCTGTACTCGACGCCGAGGCATTCGAGTCCCAGATCCGCCACGACGGGCGCCAATAACTGCGTCAATTCGACGTTGCGCATCTTTTCCAAAACCGGAAATGAAAAATGGGCCAGAGGCCCATTCCGTTAGTCCGCCGTTGTCTCGCATCCAAACATCGGCAACGCGCTCAAATCCTTGAGCTAAAAAAAGGCCTCAAATGAGGCCCCTGAACATCGTAATTGTACCCGAGCAGAGTGGCCGCGTCTAGGTTTTGCTTTCCATCGACAGCAATCGTGCCAGCGCCGCAGCCGCCAGTTCGTTCAGGTCGGCGGCGCCGTGTGCCTGCACATGCGCCGCGAGTTGCTGGCGCATCCGCGGCGCCCAGAATTTCTGCAGATGCGCCGCAATGCCATCGATCGCAGTCTGGCGCTCCGGTTCGGCGGCGAAGAAATTCGCGATGTCGTTCGCCATCGCTACCAGCCGTTCGACGTTCATCAGATGCGGCCCGCTGCCGGATTTTCAATGCGCTGCGCATGCGCGTAAACCGAATAGCCGTCCGGCCGCGCGAAACCGATCAAGGTCACGTTCGTCTCCTGCGCCAATGCGATGGCCAACGCCGTCGGTGCGGAAATCGCCGCGACGATACCGATACCGACGGTCGCCGCCTTCATCACCATCTCGAAACTCGCCCGACTCGTGACCAGCAGGAAACCGGCGCGCGGATCGACTTGCTTGCGTTGCATCGCGCCAATCAGCTTGTCCAGCGCGTTGTGCCGACCAACGTCCTCGCGCACGAGCGCGATCGCGCCCGCGAGCGTGGCCCATGCCGCCGCGTGCGTTGCGCCCGTCGCGACGTTGATCGTCTGCCGACCGTGCAAGTCGGACAATGCGCGGCGCAACGCGGCCTCCTCGATCGGCGCGGGTTCGGCCACTGCCGGCGGATGGCGCACCGCCGCGTCCAGCGTCTGCGCACCACACAGGCCGCAGCCAGTGCGCCCGGTCAGTTCGCGCACGCGATCCTCTAGCCTCAAAGCGCGCGTCGGCGGGATCGCGACGCGCAACTCGATCCCGGCGAGCGCTTGCGCAATTTCCACTTTTTCACATTCTGCGGCGCAGCCGATGATCGCTTCGCTCAAGCTGAAGCCGAGCGCGAAGTCCTCCAGATCGGCGGGCGTGGCCATCATCACGGCGTGCGGACGGTCGTTGTAGACGAACGCGACCGGAATTTCCTCGGCGATCGCATCGCGCACCTGCGCAACTTGCGCACCGCGATGGCGCACGACATCGCGCGTCACTGCGCCGGCAGGCAGATTATTTGGCGGCGACGACATCGTCGAGCAATTCCTGCTGCCGGCGGCTGAACGCCGCGTGGCGCTGCTGCCATTGCGACGGCTGCGTCACACGCGCGACTTGCACTGCCGTTACCTTGTATTCCGGGCAATTCGTCGCCCAGTCCGAATTCTCGGTCGTGATCACATTGGCGCCGGAACCCGGAAAATGAAATGTCGTGTAGACGACGCCGGGCGTCATGCGTTCGCTCAGGCGGGCGTGCAGCACGGTGTCTCCCGCGCGGCTGGATATGCCGACCCAATCGCCTTCGCGGATGCCGCGATCCTCGGCGTCCTGCGGATGGATGTCGAGGATATCTTCGTGATGCCAGCGCACGTTCTCGGTGCGCCGTGTCTGCGCGCCGACGTTGTATTGGGACAGGATGCGCCCGGTGGTCAGAATCAACGGATATTTCGCGTTGACCTTCTCACTGGTCGGCACGTATTCGGTGAGCAGGAAGCGTCCTTTGCCGCGCACGAATTCGTCCACGTGCATCGTCGGCGTGCCAGAGGGATGCTGGGCGTTGCACGGCCACTGGATGCTGCCGAGCTCATCGATTTTGGCGAAGCTCACGCCGGCGAATGTCGGTGTCAGCTGCGCGATCTCGTCCATGATTTGCGCCGGATGCGAATATTGCATCGGATAACCGAGCGCGTTCGACAGCAGCTGCGTGATTTCCCAGTCAGCGTAACCGGATTTCGGTTTCATCACCGCACGCACGCGTGAAATGCGCCGCTCGGCATTGGTGAACGTGCCGTCTTTTTCGAGGAACGAGGAGCCCGGCAGGAAAACGTGCGCGTACATCGCGGTCTCGTTGAGAAACAAGTCCTGCACGACGACGCACTCCATCGCCGCGAGCGCCGCGGTGACGTGCTGCACGTTCGGATCGCTTTGACCGATGTCCTCGCCCTCGATATAGAGCGCCTTGAATTCGCCGTCGAGCGCGGCTTCGAACATGTTCGGAATGCGCAGGCCCGGTTCGGGCGACAGCGGTACACCCCAGGCCTGCTCGAACGCCGTGCGCACCGCATCGTCGGAGACATGGCGATAGCCGGGGAGTTCGTGCGGGAACGAACCCATGTCACAGGAACCCTGCACGTTGTTCTGGCCGCGCAACGGATTCACGCCGACGCCGTCGCGGCCGATGTTGCCGGTCAGCATCGCCAGATGCGCCAGGCACATCACCGCGGTGGAACCCTGCGCGTGCTCGCTGACACCCAGGCCGTAATAGATGCCGGCGTTGCCGCCCGTCGCATACAGGCGCGCCGCACCGCGCACGAGCTCAGGCGGTACCCCAGTTTCCGCGGCCATCGCTTCCGGAGAATGGCGCGGTTCACCGATAAACTTCTTCCATTTTTCGAACGCGGACTGTTCGCAGCGCGCGGCGACGAAATCCGCTGCATACAGGTTCTCGGTCACGATGACATGGGCGATGCTGTTGAGCAGCGCGACGTTCGTGCCGGGACGCAGCTGCAAGTGATAGTCCGCTTCGACGTGCGCCGTGCGCACGAGATCGATGCGGCGCGGGTCGGCCACGATCAGTTTCGCGCCGCCGTCGCGCAAACGCTGTTTCATCTGCGAGGCAAACACCGGATGCGCATCGGTCGGATTGGCGCCGATCAGGAATACGAGGTCGCAGGCGCGGATCGAATCGAAATCCTGCGTGCCGGCCGATTCACCGAGCGTCTGCTTGAGCCCATAACCGGTCGGCGAGTGGCACACGCGTGCACAGGTGTCGACGTTATTGTTGCCGAACGCCGCGCGCACGAGTTTCTGCACGAGGTAGGTTTCCTCGTTCGTGCAGCGCGACGAGGTGATGCCGCCGACTGCGTCTTTGCCGTATCTGGACTGGATACGCTTGAACTCCGCGGCAGTGTGTGCGATCGCTTGGCCCCAGCTCACTTCACGCCAGGGATCAGAGGTCTTGGCCCGAATCATCGGTTTGAGAATGCGATCCTTGTGTGTCGCATAGCCGACCGCAAAGCGGCCCTTCACACAGGAGTGTCCGTGATTGGCCTGGCCCTGCTGGTCCGGCACCATGCGCACGAGCTCTTCGCCGCGCATCTCGGCGCGGAACGAACAACCGACACCGCAATACGCGCAGGTGGTAATTGCACTCGAGGTGGCTTGACCTTTCTCCAGCAACGATTTTTCCATTAGCGCGCCGGTCGGGCAGGCCTGCACGCACGCACCGCAGGACACGCATTCGGATTCGAGGAACGACTGATCTGCGCTAGCAACGATTTTCGAAGCGAAGCCGCGGCCTTCGACGGTCAGCGCGAACGTGCCCTGTACCTCGTCGCAGGCGCGCACGCAGCGCGAACAGACGATGCATTGCGCCGGATCGAAGCGGAAATACGGATTGGACTCGTCTTTCGCGGCAGCCAGGTGATTTGCGCCCTCGAAACCGTAGCGCACTTCATCGACGCCAACGGCTTCGGCCATACGCTGCATTTCGGTGCCGAAGGCGGTCTCGAGTTGGTGATCTGACAGATACAACTCCATGACGCCACGGCGCAGCTCGCCGAGCTTCCCGCTCTGTGTGGTCACGTTCATGCCGGCGGCGACCGGAGTCGTGCACGAGGCCGGATACCCTTTCATGCCTTCGATCTGCACCAGACACAGCCGGCATGAGCCGAACGCATCGAGCATTTCGGTCGCGCACAATTTGGGAATCGTGATGCCAGCCGTTGCTGCCGCGCGCAGCACTGAAGTGCCTTCCGGCACGTTTACTTGGATTCCATCGACCGTCAGCGTCACTTGCCGCTTGATCTTGATCGGCAGTGGCGTACCCAAATCGGTTTCGTTGATAGATAGCATGGCTCAATGCTCACGTGCCGTCTTTTCCCTTCTCCCGCCGGCGGGAGAAGGTGCCGAAGGCGGATGAGGGTGGCGCGACAGCAAGAACGGAACGCCACCCTCACCCGCGCCTGCGGCGCGACCTCTCCCGCCAGCGGGAGAGGTGACAATCACCGCCGTGGTTGTCATCGGAAATCCTCTGCAAAGTATTGCAGCGCACTGCGCACTGGCTCTGGCGTCAACCCGCCCATCGCACACAGTGAACCGTAACGCATCGTTTCGCAAAGATCGTTCAGCACGACGAGATTCCGCTCGCGTTCGCGGCCGGCGACGATGCGATCGATTACCTCCACGCCACGTGTCGAACCGATTCGGCACGGCGTGCATTTGCCGCAGGATTCGATCGCACAGAATTCCATCGCGAAGCGCGCCTGCTGCGCCATGTCCACGGTGTCGTCGAACGCGACGATGCCACCGTGGCCGAGCATCGCGCCGATCGCGGCAAACGCTTCGTAGTCGATGGGCGTGTCGAACTGCGATTCCGGCAGATAGGCGCCGAGTGGTCCGCCGACCTGGACGGCGCGCAGCGGGCGGCCGCTGGCCGAGCCTCCGCCGTAGTCGTACAGCAGTTCACGCAAGGTCACGCCGAACGCCTTTTCGACCAATCCACCTTGCTGGATGTTGCCTGCCAGTTGCAACGGCAGCGTACCGCGCGAGCGACCAAGGCCGAAGTCGCGGTAGAACTGCGCGCCGCGGTCAATGATGTCGGGCACCGTCGCCAGCGTAATCACGTTGTTAATGATCGTCGGCTGGCCGAACAAACCCACGATCGCCGGCAGCGGCGGTTTCACGCGCACTTGTCCGCGCTTGCCTTCCAGGCTGTCGAGCAGCGAGGTTTCCTCGCCGCAGATGTACGCGCCGGCGCCGATACGCAATTCCAGATCGAAGCTCTGGCCGCTGCCAAGCACGTCGGCGCCGAGCAACTGCTGCGCATAGGCGATTGCCAGCGCACTTTCGAGCACGCGCTGCGCATGCGGATATTCGCAGCGCAGATAAATGAATCCTCGCGTCGCACCGACCGCGAGCCCGGCGATGACCATACCCTCGATCAGCGCAAACGGGTCTCCTTCCATGAGCATGCGATCGGAAAACGTGCCCGAATCGCCCTCGTCGGCGTTGCACACAATGTACTTTTGTATACTTTGTGCACCCAATGCGGTCTGCCATTTGATGCCGGTCGGAAACGCCGCGCCGCCGCGGCCGCGCAAACCGGAATCGGTGACGGCCTTGACGATGTCGGTCGGCGCCATTTCCAGCGCACGCGTCAATCCACGCAAGCCGCCGTGCGCGCGATAGTCGTCGAGGCTCAACGGGTCGATGAGCCCCACTCGCGCAAACGTCAGCCGTTCCTGCCTGGCGAAATACGGGATCTCCTCGACTTTGCCACGTCGCAAGGGGTGTGACTCGCCGCGCAGGAAGCCCGCGGCGAACAACCCGGGTACGTCGGCGGGCCGCACCGGTCCATACGCGATGCGTCCGCCCGGCGTTGCGACTTCCACGAGCGGCTCGAGCCAAAACATGCCGCGCGAGCCGGTGCGCACGATCTTGATCTCGATGCCCGTGCGCGTGCCCTCCTCCGCCAACGCCTGCGTGACCCGTTCGGCGCCGACTGCGAGTGCCGAAGCATCGCGCGAGACGAACACCGTCGCGCTCATGCCAGTTCTCCCAGCAGTTCATCGAAACGCTGTGCGTCGACGCGCCCGTGCAGGTCGCCATCGACCAACAGCGATGGCGCACACGCGCAATTGCCCAAGCAATAGACCGGTTCCAGCGTGAAGGCGCCGTCCGCGCTGGTCTGATGCATCTCGATGCCGAGCTTCTCCTGTGCATGTGCTTGCAGGGCGCGACCACCCATGGCCTGACAGGCTTCGGCGCGACATATATATATGGTGTGCCGTCCGGCCGGCTGGCGGCGGAAATAATGGTAGAAACTGATCACGCCGTGGACTTCGGCGCGGCTGAGGTTCAACTCCTGCGCAATCATCGGCACAGCAGCGGGCGGGACATAACCCAGCGCTTTCTGCAACGCATGCAGAATCGGCAGCAGCGCGCCAGCCAAGTGCCGATTGCCGGCAATCGCCGCCCGCACGGCCGCGGTTTGCGCTGGCGTGAGTTCATCGGCGGCCCGCGCGCTCAGCGACTTGGATTCAGCAGCATGTTCCATGAGGGGATTCTGCCACCGCGTCGGCCTGTCCGTCTCGCGCGATCATCAACAACAGACATCGCACCGGATCAATGCCGCTGACGCAAAAGCACCGCTTTGGTCCGGGACTTGCACTTAAAACTTCAGTTGGCGTTACACTCGATCCAGAACGGGGAACACAGGAGGCTCGCAGCTAGCGCGTGTGCCAATGGCGAGGCGCAAGCAGCCGATCACGGGAACCACGGGCTTTGACGCCGCTGCCGGTGCCGAGCCACAGGCCGCTTTCGTCTCGGCGCTGCTGCGGGCGGACAATGCCGAACAGATCGCCGAACGGGTATTGCAGCAAGTCCACCGCTTCGGCTGCCTGGGTTTGCGCCTGGTCTGGACGCAACCTGCCGCGCCGGGGCAGCCGGCGTCGCGTGTAGCGTACCCCGATGCCACTCGGGGCACCGTCGAATCCGGGCTGATCGAGCGCGCGTTTGCGATCGCAGCCCCCGCGCACGGCACCAGCGGCAGCGCCCACTTGCTCGCAAGCGTGCTCGATCTCAGCAGCGGCCGCGCCGTACTCGTGACGCAATGGGCCGACGCCGCACTGCCGGCCGCGCATGACAAACCGTGGCGCGAATTCCTCGAATTGGTCGGCGCGCGCCTGGACAGTACGCTGCACTTCGTGCGCCAGCAACACGCGATGGAGGGGTTCGAAAAAGCCGCACGCCTGCAGCGCGCGCTGTACACGATCGCCGATGTCGCCGGCAGCAGCGAGCTTGGCACGAGCGAGATGCTGCATCACCTGCATGAAGTCGTCGGCGAACTGATGTACGCCGAAAATTTCCTGATCGCGCTGTACAACGCCGAGCGCGACAGCGTGCGCTTCATCTATTTTGCCGACACCCACGATCATCGCGCCGTCGACCCCGAGCACGAATACCCGGCCACGAGCATCGACAGCAGCCTGACCCTGGCCGTGATCCGCCGTGGGCGGCCGGCAATGGGCCCGTCGCTGCTGCTGCGCGAGGAATTCGGGCTCGCCACGGATGTCAGCATCAACCAATACGGCCCGGAGAGCGCGGACTGGCTCGGCGTGCCGATGATCGCCGATGGCGAGGCGCGGGGCGCCGTCGTCGTGCAGAGCTACGACACGGCGACGCGCTATACCGATGAGGACCGTGCGCTACTCGCGTTCGTCGCCCAGCACATCCTCACCGCGGTCGTGCGCCGCCAGGCCCATGAGGAACTGGAGCGCCGCGTCGAACAGCGCACGCGCGAGCTCACCGCCGAAGTGCGCGAGCGCCAGCAAGGTGAGAAGCTGCAAGGCGCGCTGTACGCGATCGCCGATCTTGCCGGCGGCGAGCTCGACGTGAGCGAGATGCTGCGCCGCATCCACGCCGTGATCGCCGATCTGATGTACGCGAAGAACCTGTTTATCGCCTTGCACGACGACGTGCACGACGCGCTGCGCTTCATTTATTTCGCCGATGAGAAGGACCCGGGCATGTACGACCCGGACGAGGAAATTCCCGCCGCGCGGCTGCGCAACAGCCTCACACTCGCGCTGATCCGGCATGGCCAGCCGGTGATGGGTTCCTCCGCCGAGGTACACGCGCTACTGCAGCTGCCGGCGCGCACGACGATCGGCACGCCGGCGAAGGCGTTCCTCGGCGTGCCGATGATCGCCGATGGCAAGGTGCGCGGGGTCGTCGGCGTGCAGAGCTACGACGAGGCGGTGCGCTTCGACTCCGAGGATCGCACGCTGCTGAGCTACGTCGCGCAGCACATCCTCACTGCGCTCGCGCGCAAGCAGGCCAAGGCCGAACTCGAGCGCCGCGTCGAGCAGCGCACGCGCGAACTCACGGTGCAGGTGCGCGAGCGTCAGCGCGGCGAACGTCTGCAGGAAGCACTTTACAAAATCGCCGATCTCGCCAGCGGCGGCCTGGAGATGGCCGAAATGCTGCGCCGCCTGCACGCCGCGGTCGGCGAACTGATGTACGCCGAGAACTTCTTCATCGTGCTCTACAACGCGCAGCAGGACACGGTGCGCTTCATCTATTTCGCCGACACGCGTGACTCGAGCATCATCGATCCGGGCGAGGAAGTCCCCGCCGTGCAGATGAGCGGCAGCCTGAGCCTGGCCGTGATCCGCAGCGGCCGCTCGGCGATGGGGCCCACCTGGAAGTTGCGCGACGAATTCGGCATTGCGCTCGACGAAGGCGACTTCGGCCCGGAAAGCAACGACTGGCTCGGCGTGCCGATGATCACCGAGCACGAGGTACGCGGCGCTGTCGTCGTGCAAAGTTACGATGCGGCCGCACGCTACAGCGAAGACGACCGTGCGCTGCTCGCCTTCGTCGCCCAGCACATCCTCACCGCGCTGCAGCGCCGGCAGGCGTATGCCGAACTCGAGCAGCGCGTCGCCGAGCGCACGCGCGAACTCACCGTCGAGGTGGGCGAACGCCAGCGCGGCGAAACACTGCAATCGGCGCTGTATGCGATCGCGGACCTTGCCAGCAGCGAGCTCGACATGAGCGAGATGCTGCGGCGCGTGCACGCGATCGTCGGCGAGCTGATGTATGCAAAGAATTTTTTCATCGCGCTGTACAGCGCCGAACGGCAAACGCTGCGCTTCATCTACCACGCCGACGAGAAGGATCCTGGCATCGTCGATCCGAATGCAGAAATCCCCGCGGCGCAGATGCAGGCAAGCCTGACGCTCGGCCTGATCCACCATGGCGAGCCGGTGCTGGGGCCGTCGCGCCAAGTGCGCGAAATTCTCAAAGTGCCCGGTCACACCGGCGTCGGTACCCCGGCGATGCACTTCCTCGGCGTGCCGATGATTGCCGACGGCGGCGTGCGCGGCGTGGTCGTCGTGCAAAGCTACGAGGAAAGCGTGCACTTCAGCGAAGAGGACAGCACCCTGCTCGGCTACGTCGCCCAGCACATCCTCACCGCGCTCGCGCGCAAACAGGCCAAGGCCGAACTCGAACGCCGCGTCGACGACCGCACGCGTGAACTTGCCGATGCCGTGCACGAGCTGCGCGCACAGATCGGCGAGCGCGAACGCGTCGAACAGCAGCTGCTCTACGAGAATCTGCACGATGCGCTTACTGGCCTGCCGAACCGCACGTTCCTGCTCGATGCGCTCGCACGCGCGCTTGCGCGCCTGCGCCGCGATTCGGCACACCGTTTCGCTGTGCTATTCCTCGACCTGGACCGTTTCAAGGTCGTCAACGACAGTGTCGGCCACCTCGTTGGCGACGAGATGCTCAAGCAGTCGGGCGAACGCATCGGTGGCTGCGTGCGCGCGCCGGATGTCGTCGCGCGGCTCGGCGGCGACGAATTCGCGATCCTGCTCGACCGCATCCAGGGCCCGGAAGACTCGTTCCTCGTCGCCCAGCGCGTGATCGATGCGATCTCGCAACCGATGCACATCGGTGGCAAAGAGCTGTTCCCATCGGCCAGCATCGGCATCGCGCTGAGCCACGAACGTTACCGCAGCGCCGAGGAACTGCTGCGCGATGCCGACGTTGCGATGTATCGCGCCAAGGCACGCGGACGGCAGCGTTTCGATCTGTTCGACGAGCGCCTGCATCAGGACGCGCTGCACCTGCTCAACCTGGAAAGCGACTTGCGTCGCGCGCTGCTACGCTCGGAGTTCGAACCGCATTTTCAGACGATCGTGCGCCTGCATGACGCGCATGTCGTCGGCTGCGAAGCGTTGCTGCGCTGGCGCCATCCCGAACGCGGCCTGCTGCTGCCGGCCGATTTCCTTAGCGTCGCCGAAGAGAACGGCAGCGCCGAACAAATCGACTGGCAGATGTTCGACAAGACCTGCCACGCGCTGCCCGCCGTGCTCAAGGACGGCGGCTACGTCACGCTGAACGTGTCAGCGCGGCATTTTCGCTCGCCGGACCTCGCCGGCCAAATTCTGGACATGCTATCCGCGCACGCGATTCCGCCGAACCGCGTGCGCCTGGAGATGACCGAAGGCGCACTGTTCGAAAATCCCGAGCAGGCCCGCGTCACGCTGGAAACGCTGCGCCACGCCGGTGTATTCGCCGCGCTCGACGACTTCGGCACCGGCTACTCATCGCTGAGCTACCTGCACCGCTTCCCGCTGCACACCGTTAAGATCGACAAGTCTTTCGTCGCCGACCTGCAACCCGGCAATTCCGGCGGCAGCGCCGCCGTCGTGCGCGCCGTGCTCGCGCTCGCGTCAACGCTCGGCATGGAAGTCGTCGCCGAAGGTGTCGAGACAACGCAGCAGCGCGATCACCTGATCGAACTCGGCTGCACACTCGGCCAGGGTTTCCTGTTCTCGCAACCGCGGCCGGCATCCAACTGGGCGACAGTGCATTAGCTGTTCGTCAACACTTCGAGTAAGCAGCCCAGACCGTGCTTGAGTTCGGCCGGTCCGGCTGTGCCGTAGCCGAAGATCAGCCCGGCGTTTGCCGGCCACCCAAGATAGTAGCGGCTGAAACTGTGGAGTTTGACTTGATACCGCTGTAGGAGAGTTTCGGCAACCCGCTCACTGTCCACCGTTGCGCGCGCATACGCGCCAAGGTGCATGCCGTAGCTGGACGGCACCGGGTCGAGCCAGCGCGCAAAATCCGCGCGCAAGGTTTCGAACAGCAGCTTGCGCCGCTGCCGATAGACCTGGCGCATCTTGCGCACGTGTTGGGCGAGATGGCCTTCGGCGATGAATGCCGCCACTGCCATCTGCATCGGTACTGGACAATGCCAGTCCAGCGCATTCTTCGCCGCGATCAGCGTCGGCATCGCCCATTCCGGTGCGACGATGAAACCCATGCGCAGTGCCGGCAGCATGCACTTGGAGAAAGTTCCGACATAAAAGACCACGTCAGCTGCCGCGGGCGTACGCAGCGCAGCAAGCGGATTGTCCTCGTAGCGGAACTCGCCGTCGTAGTCGTCCTCGACGATCACCGCGCCGTGCGCGCGCGCCCAATCGACGAGCGCCTCGCGCCGCTGCGCCGACATCGTCACGCCGATCGGGAATTGATGCGAAGGACACAAGCAGATGACGCCGGTATCCGGTGGAAGCTGCTCGACGATCAGACCCTTATCATCGACGGCGACAGGGACGAGCTTCGCGCCGGCGGCGGCAAACGCCACCCGCATCGGCGGATAGCCGGGATCCTCGACCGCAACGACGGTCTGTCCGGGCACGACCAGCGCACGCGCGAGCAAGCCGAAGGCCTGCTGCGCGCCGGACGTAACCAGTACGTCATCGGCGGCGCAAACCACGGCGCGGGTCAACGCGATGTGGCGTGTAATCGCATCGCGTAGTGGGTAATGACCCTGGTTCCCCTGCGGGCTTTTATATGTCGCGGGTTTTCGTTCCAGCGTACGCAGCTGTTTGGCCATGACGCGACGGAACACTGCGAACGGGAACAGCCGCGAGTCGACCAATGCGGGACGCAGATCGACTGCGCGATTACCCCCTGGGGATGGCGCCGGCGCGTCGCGCCAGAATCCCATCGCTGCGGTCACCTCCTTGCTCAGCCAAAACGCATTGAGATGTCGCGCCGCATCGATGCCCTTCGAAGCCACGCGCGCCGGCGCAGTTGGCAACGCTTCGGCAACAAACGTTCCGGAACCCTGACGGGCGACGCTATAACCTTCGTTGGTCAGGCGTTCGTAAACTTCCGCGGCGGTGTTGCGCGACACGCCGAACACGCCGCGCGCATCACGCGTTGGCGGCAGCCGTGCGCCCGGCAGCAAGCGCCCGTCGCGGATCGCGTCGCGCAACTGCAGATACAGGCAACGCCCAGCCTCGCGCGAACCTTTCGCTGCAGGCTGCAGCGGAATTTCGAAGAATGGTTTCACTGCATGACCGCAAGAGTGGCCTGCCAATTGTTTCCGGATGTGGCCCTTCAGACAAGCCCCGCGCAGCCGAATCATTGCACTCATGTTCACAACGTCGGAGAGAGTTGCAATGAGATTGGCTAAGTTATTCGGCAGCGCGGTAGTCGCCTTCGCATGTGTTGCGTCCATCCACCAAGCGCTAGCGGACCCGGCATTACCTCCAGGCGAACGCGACGGCTCGCATGACTTCGAGTTTGGCGCTGGCTTGTGGAAAACCCACATCAAGCGTCGCGTGCATCCGCTGAGTGGATCCGACAAGTTCATCGAACTCAACGGTACCGTCAACACGCACCAGGTCTGGGGCGGCCGCGCGCTGCTGGAAGAAATCGAAACCGACGGCCCGAACGGCCACTGGGAGGGACTCTCGCTGTTCCTCTACAACCCGAAGGCACATCAATGGAGCCAGACGTTCATCAACAGCAAATCCGGCGTGTTCGCCGGCGGCTTGATCGGCTCGTTCAAGGACGGTCGCGGCGAATTGTTTCAGGCCGATACGCTGGATGGTCGGTCAATACTCGTTCGTGGCGTATGGTCGGACTTCACGCCGACTTCACATCAATATGAAGAATCCTATTCGGCCGATGGCGGCAAGACCTGGGAAGTGCAGCTCACCGCTACCAAGACCAAAGCTGAGCCCGCCGATGCGCCGATAGTAAAGAACACTGACGGCAGCCACGAATTCGATTTCGATTTCGGCACGTGGCACACGCACACCACGCGCTTGTTGCATCCGCTGAGCGGCAAGAAGGAATGGACGGAGCTCGATGGCACAACAGTGGTCACGCCGGTCTGGGGCGGCCGGGCGAACCTGGCGGAGTACAAAGCGGACGGCCCGAGCGGCACGATCGAACTGCTCGCGCTGCGCGTCTACAACCCGACGACGCATCAGTGGAGCATCAATTTCGCCACGCCGGGCGGCGGCGAGCTCAGCAGCACGCCGGGTGTCGGTGCGTTCAAAAACGGGCGAGTCGATTTTTACGACCAGGAGCAATTCAACGACAAAACGATACTGCTGCGCTTTTCGCTGTTTGGCGGCATGCCCGGTGGTGCTCAGTCGGAGCAGGCGTTCTCCGCAGACGGCGGCAAGACCTGGGAAATAAACTGGATCAATAAATACACGCGCGACTAAAGCTGAGGTAGCCCCGGGCACCGGTTGCCGGTCTAGGCCGCAGCCGGTCCCAACACTAACTCGCCGCGATCCAGCGCCGCTGTGCCGCTGCGCGCCAGTTCGAGTATGCGCGCGAGCGGTTTCAGTTCGGCGAGAAACGCGTTAAGTTCGGCGCCGCTGCCAGTGAACTGGATCGTGCGCGTGCTCTCGCTCTCGTCGAACAGCACCGCGCGCGGATGCCGGCGCACACAGGCGGCGACGAGCGGTGCCCTGCCCGCCGCAACGCCGACCTTGACGATCAGCAGCTCGCACTCCAAATGTTCGCGGCTGGTCAGGTCGGCGATCTCGATTACATCGATAACCTTGCGCGACTGCTTGATGATCTGGTCGATTACCACGTCGTCGCCCGAAGTGACCAGCGTCAGGCGCGACACGTCGGCATCATGCGTCGGCGCGACGGTCAGAGAATCGATGTTGTAGCCGCGCGCTGCGAACAGGCTCGCCACCCGCGCGAGCGCACCGGCTTCGTTTTGCAGCAGCATGGAGATGATTCTGCGCATCAAAACATTTCCGACGCTTCGACTTCGCGCGCCTGTACCTGCGCGCGCGACGGGATGTGCTCACCGGTAATCATCTGCGCATAACTCTGACCGGGACCGACCATCGGATACACACCCGCATCCGGATCGATAACGACTTCGAGAAACGCCGGACCTTCATAGCCGAGGAATTCCGCGATCGTGGCCACAAGTTCAGCGGGATTCGTCAGGCACTTCGCCCAACCAAAACCGTCAGCCTGCGCAGCCTTGACGAAATCCTTCTTGCGCAGGCTCTTGTCGCTCGCCGAGAAGCGGCCCTGGAAAAACAGCTTCTGCCACTGGCGCACCATGCCGTCACCGGAGTTGTTGAGCACGACGACCTTGATCGGCAAGCCATACGTCGTCACGGTTTCCAGTTCGCCGATGTTCATGCGAATGCTGGCGTCGCCGTCGATGTCTATGACGAGTGCGTCCGGCCGCGCGAACTGCGCGCCGATCGCCGCCGGCAGGCCGAACCCCATCGTGCCCATCGAGCCGGAGGTCAGCCACAGCCGCGGCTCGCGAAAATCAAAATACTGCGCGGCCCACATCTGGTGCTGGCCCACGCCGGTACTGATGATCGCGCGCCCTTGCGTCAGCTTGTTGATCTCCTCGATGACGGAGTAAGGCTGGATCAGTGCCGTGTCGCGCGCGTAATTCAGCGCGTGATCGGCTTTGAGTTTCGCCAGGTGCACATGCCATTGCGCGTGATGCGGACGCAAGCCGTGTTCTTGCGCGTACGCGCGCAAACGGTCGAGCGCGCGCGTCAAGTCGCCCAGATTGTGCCAGTCGGCGCGCTTGACCTTGTTGATCTCCGCCGGGTCGATGTCGAACTGGGCGATGTGCTTCGCCCGCGGCGCGAACTTGGCGACGACGCCGGCAACGCGATCGTCGAAACGCGCACCAACCGCGATGAGGAAATCGCAGTCTTCCACCGCATAGTTCGCGTACGCCGTGCCATGCATGCCGAGCATGTGCAGCGCGAGCGGTTCGGTCGTGTCGTAGGCGCCGAGCCCCATCAGCGTCGTCACCACCGGAAACCCGAACGCGTGTGCAAACTCGCGCAGCGCACGCGTGGCGTTCGCCGCGATCACGCCGCCGCCGGCATAGATCAGCGGGCGTTTTGATGTCGCCAGCAATTCGAAGAATTTCGCACAGTGCATGCGATCCGGAATCGCATGCTGCACGCTGTGCAGACGCGAACGATAACCTGGCACGGCGAGGCTTGACGCGCCGTCGAACACGAGCTGCGCGTTCTGCACATCTTTGGGAATATCGACGACGACGGGCCCCGGCCGGCCACTGCGTGCGAGTTCGAATGCCGTGCGCAGTGTCGCTTCAAGCTTGGCCGCATCGGTGACCAGAAACACATGCTTGGCGCAGGCCGCCATGATGTTGCTGATCGGCGCTTCCTGGAATGCGTCGGTGCCGATCGCCGCCGTCGGTACCTGGCCGCAGATCACGACCAGCGGAATCGAATCGGCCATCGCGTCGCGCACCGGCGTCACCGTATTCGTCGCGCCAGGACCAGACGTGACGAGCGCCACGCCGACCTTGCCTGACGCCCGCGCATAACCTTGCGCCATGAAACCGGCACCCTGTTCGTTCGCCGGCACGATCAACGGCATCGGTTCGCGACCATCGGCATGCAGATGATCGCGGTTATAGCGAAACACGGCGTCGTACACCGGCAGAATCGCGCCACCGGAGTAGCCGAAGATCACATCGACGCCTTCGTCTGCAAGTACCCGTACGACGATATCGGCGCCGCTGAGGCAGGTGCCCGCCAGCGGGTGTCTCGATGTGTCGGGTATCTGCTGTAGTTGTGCGTTCACGCGCGAGTTCCTTCGCTGCATCTGCTCTTCCCTTCTCCCGCTGGCGGGAGAAGGTGCCAAAGGCGGATGAGGGTGGTACGTCCGAAAGCGAACTCGTCCTTCCCACCGCCACCCTCACCCGGCGCGCTGCGCCGGGCAGGAGCCCAAGTGCCGCGAAGGCCATGGATGGCCGAAAGAGGCCGCGCGCCGACCTCTCCCGCCAGCAGAAGAGGTGAAGTAAGTGCGGCGCCTCGCCTCGTCACTTCGTTACCCCACCTTCTTCAACGCCGGCGCATTCGCTGCCGGCGCCGGATTCAGCCACGGCATGCGCGCGCGCAACTTCGCACCGACCTGCTCGATCGGGTGATCCAGGTCCTTTTGCTTGTGTGCCTTGTAGTTCGGCAGACCCGCCGCGTATTCGGCCGTCCATTCGCGCGCGAAACGGCCATCCTGGATCTCGTCGAGGATCGCGCGCATCTTTTGCTTCGTCGACGCATCGACGACGCGCGGGCCACGCGTGTAGTCGCCATATTGTGCGGTTTCGGAAACGAACGTGAGCATCTTGGTCAGGCCGCCCTCGTAGAACAGGTCGACGATGAGTTTCAGCTCATGCATGACTTCGTAGTAGGCGATCTCGGGCTTGTACCCCGCTTCGGTCAGCGTCTCGAAACCATGGCGCACGAGTTCGCTGACGCCACCGCACAGCACGGCTTGTTCGCCGAACAGATCGGTTTCCGTTTCTTCCTTGAAATCGGTTTCGATCAGCATCGCGCGCGCACCGCCGATACCGGCCGCGTAGGCCAACGCCTTGTCGCGCGCATGGCCACTTGCGTCCTGGTGCACGGCATACAGACAGGGCACACCGCGACCGATTTCGTATTCCTTGCGCACCAGCGCGCCTGGGCCTTTCGGCGCGACCAGAATCACATCGATGTCGGCACGCGGCGCAATCGTCTGGAAATGCACGTTGAAGCCATGCGCGAACAGCAGCGCGGCGTTGGGTTTCAAATTCGGTACGATCGCGTCCGTATACAATTTCGGCTGGACCATGTCCGGCGTCAGCACGGCGACGAGATCCGCCCCTTTAACCGCTTCTGCCGGATCGAGCACGCGCAAGCCATCGGCTTGTGCCTTGAACGAGGTTGGGCCGCCGGCACGCAGGCCAACCATGACATCGAGTCCGGAATCGCGCAGGTTCAGCGCATGCGCACGGCCCTGGCTGCCGTAGCCGAGAATCGCAATACGCTTGTGTTCGAGGGCTTTCGTTGTTGTTTTCGTTTCAGTACTCATTTCATTCACTCCGATAGAAGAGAAACACATCTATTCCGTCATCCCGGCGAAAGCCGGGATCCAGCCTTTGCTCTTCGTTTCTGGCAAGAAGAGCTGGATTCCGGCTTTCGCCGGAATGACAAACAAAGCTAAATTTCAATCACCGCACCGCGCGCTGCCGAGCCCACGGTTTTCGCATATTTCGCCAGTACACCGCGCGCGACTTTTGGCGGCGGCGCCCGCCAATCTTTTCGGCGCGCATCGAGGTCGGCATCGGTTTCGATCACGCGCCGTTCGGCGTCAATCACGATGCGATCGCCGTCGTGCAGCAGCGCGATCGCGCCACCGCGCGCCGCTTCCGGCGCGATGTGGCCGACCATGAAACCGTGCGTTGCGCCACTGAAGCGTCCGTCAGTGATCAGTGCCACATCGTCGCCCAGCCCGCGACCGACGAGCGCCGCGGTGACTGCCAACATCTCGCGCATGCCGGGTCCGCCGGCCGGGCCTTCGTTGCGGATCACGATCACATCACCAGCCTTGATCGAGCCTTCCTGCACAGCTCGAAACGTCGCCTCTTCGCTGTCGAACACGCGCGCAGGACCGCTGAACTGGAGTCGACCTTTGCCGGCCAATTTCAGCACGCAGCCTTCGCTCGCCAGATTGCCGTATAGAATCGAGTAGCCGCCGCGCGGCTTGAATGCGCGCGACACCGGCACGACGACCTGCTGATCCGCCGGCGCCGGCGCTGCGGCATCAAGCTCGGCGAACAGCGTCTTGCCGGTGATGGTCGGCGCATCATCGAGCAAACCCGCGGCGCGCAATTCGCGCGCGACTTGCGCCATACCACCCGCGGCGGTCATTTCGATCGCAGTGTATTTGCCGCCCGGCATCAAATCGGCAATTACCGGTGTCGTCCTCGATGCGACCTCGAAGTCTTCCAGCGTCAACGCCACTTCCGCCTCGGATGCGATCGCGAGCAGATGCAGTACCGCGTTTGTCGATCCCGCGGTCGCGTTGGCGATACGCGCGGCGTTGCGGAACGACGCTGCGTTGAGCACATCGCGCGGACGCAGACCGCGTTTCAGATTCTCGACCGCGAGTTCGCCACAGCGGTACGCGACATCGCGTTTGCGTGGATCGGTTGCGGCGACGTCGTTGAAGCCTAGCGGTGACAAGCCCAGCGCCATCAGCATCATCGCCATCGTGTTGGCAGTGAACTGACCGCCGCAGGCGCCAGCGCCCGGACACGCGCGGCGCTCGACGTCACGCAGACGCGCATCGTCGATCTTGCCCGCGCCGTGCGCGCCGACTGCTTCAAACACCTGCTGGATCGTGATCGACTTGCCGTCGAGCTTGCCGTGATCGATGCTGCCCCCGTACAGCGCAACACCGGGAATATTCAGCCGCGCCAGCGCCATCGCCGCGGCGGGAATCGTCTTGTCGCAGCCGCACAATACGACCATCGCATCGAGCGAATGGCCGTCGACCGCAAGCTCGATCGAATCGGTGATCACTTCGCGGCTGACCAGTGAGGCGCGCATACCTGGCGTACCCATTGCCATGCCGTCGGTCACCGCAATCGTGTTGAACTCGATCGGCGTGCCGCCCGCCGCACGCACGCCATCGGCCACGTGCTGCGCGAGGTCGCGCAGATTCAGGTTGCACGGGCTGACGTTCGACCAACTATGCACGACCGCCACGAGCGGCTTGGCGATATCGGCCTCATCGAGTCCCGTCGCGTACAGCATCGCGCGCGCCGGCGCGCGATCCGGGCCGGACTTCATCACGTCGCTGCGCATTTTGCCGTTCGTCGCCATTACGCCGCCACGCGACACTGGCCGGTGCCGAGCATGTCGATGACCGCAGCAGTCACTTGCTCGGTGCTCGCGTGTCCGCCGAGATCGCGCGTGAGCACACCGCGTTCAATCACGCTGTCGACGGCGGACTCGATATCCTGCGCTGCGTGTTCGAGGTCGAGCGAATAGCGCAACAGCAGCGCCGCACTCAAGATCGCGCCGAGCGGATTGGCCTGGCCCTTGCCGGCGATGTCGGGCGCCGAACCGTGAATCGGCTCGTACAGTCCCGCCTTGCCGTCGCCTAGCGAGGCCGACGGCAACAAGCCAAGCGAGCCCGCAAGCGCCGCCGCTTCGTCGGTGAGGATGTCGCCGAATAGGTTTTCCGTGACGATCACGTCATACGCGCTCGGCCGCGTCAGCAGCAGCATCGCCATCGAATCCACGAGCTGGTGTTCGAGCAGCACGTCGGGATACTCGTGCGCGATGCGCGTGACCGTACTGCGCCACAGCCGCGAGGTTTCGAGCACATTGGCCTTGTCCACATGTGTCACGTGCTTGCGGCGCAGGCGCGCGAACTCGAACGCACGGCGCGTGATGCGCTCGATCTCGGCGACGGTGTAGCGGCATTCGTCGGTGGCGGCCATGTCAGTGCGCGTCTTCGCGCCGAAGTAAGCGCCGCCGGTCAGCTCGCGCAGGAACAGCATGTCCACGTTATGCAATTTTTCATTTTTTAGCGGGCTTAAAGATGCGAGCTGCGGATGCACGCGCACCGGCCGCAGGTTCGCGTAGACGCCGAGTGCGGCACGCAGACCGAGCAAGCCTTGCTCTGGGCGCAGCTTCGCATTCGGATCCGACCACTTCGGTCCGCCGACTGCGCCGAGCAGCACCGCGTCCGCGCTCTTGCATGCCGCCAGTGTCTGCGGCGGCAGTGGATCACCGAATTGATCGATCGCGGTGCCGCCGATCGGATACTCGGCAAACGTGAACTGATAGCCGCCCTGTTTCGCCGCGACTGCGCTTAGAACGTCGACCGCCGCGCGAGTGACTTCGGGGCCGATGCCGTCGCCGGGGAGAACCGTGATGTTTGCTTTCATTCCTACCTCGCCTCTTTTCGTAGGGTGGGTTTAGCGCCCAAGGCGCGTACCCATGTTTTGACTTTTTGGTGGGTTACGCCGCTACGCGGCTAAACCCACCCTACAAAAGCCTTCATGCCGCTCGCTTTTCTTCAAACGCCGCAATGTCCTTCTCGTGCTGCACCAAAAACCCCAACTGATCCACACCGCTCAACAAGCAATGCCGCGCGAACGGTTCGAGTTCGAACGTGAAGCGTCCGCCGTCCGGCAATTCGATGAAACCTTCGGCGACGTCGATCGCAAGTTCGATGCCTGGATGTTCGAGCAAGTAACGGTGTTCGCCCTCGCTGAGCACGACCGCGAGCAACCCGTTCTTCAGGGCGTTGCCGCGGAAGATGTCGGCGATCTCGCTAGCCAGCACGGCATGAATGCCGAAGTCGAGCAGCGCCCATGGCGCATGTTCGCGCGAGGAGCCGCAGCCGAAGTTGCGTCCGGCGACGAGGATCTCGCAGCCGCGCGCTTCGGGCTTGTTCAACGCGAACTCGGGATCGGGCGAACCATCCGCGCGATAGCGCCAGTCGTTGAATAGCGACTTGCCGAGACCCGTGCGCTGCGTCGTGGTCAGGAACCGCGCCGGGATGATGCGATCGGTGTCGATGTTTTCGTGCGGCAGCACGACAGTGCGGGAATGGATGTGGGTAATGGGTTTCATGTGGCCTCCATTGCCGTCGTCCCGGCGAAAGCCGGGACCCAGCGTCTTTTCTTGCGAGAGCAAGGAACTGGATTCCGGCTTTCGCCGGAATGACGATCAAAAGATTTCATGCGGCCACCTCCTCCAAAAACGCACTCGGATCGGCGATGCATCCGGCAATTGCCGACGCCGCGGCGACGAGCGGGCTCGCGAGCACGGTGCGCACACCGGGACCCTGGCGGCCTTCGAAGTTGCGGTTACTGGTGCTGACGACGAGTTGGCCGGGTTGGCCGATGTCGCCGTTCATCCCCAAGCACATCGAGCAGCCGGCTTCGCGCCATTCAGCGCCGGCGGCGCGGAACACGTCGTGCAGGCCTTCGCGCTCGGCGTCGCGCTTGACCTGTTCCGATCCCGGCACGACGAGCATGCGCACGCTCGTCGCGACCTTGCGTCCGCGCAGCACATCCGCTGCCGCGCGCAGATCGGACAGGCGTCCATTCGTGCAGCTGCCGACGAACACGATATCGACCGGTGTACCGGCGAGCGACTTGCCGCTCTCCACGCGCATGTACGCGAGTGCACGCTGCTCCTGCGCATTCGCCGCCGCGCGCACCGGCGCATCGAGCGTCGTGACCATGCCCGGATGCGTGCCGTAGGTGATGCTCGGCCGCACGCTGCCTGCGTCAATGTCGATCTCGCGATCGAACGGCGCGTCGGCGTCGGATTTCAATTCACTCCACTTCGCGACGGCTGCGTCGAACGCTGCGCCCTGCGGCGCTTTCGGCCGGCCTTGCAGATACGCGAATGTCGTCGCGTCGGGCGCGATCAACCCGGCGCGCGCGCCGGCTTCGATCGACATGTTGCACACTGTCATGCGTTCTTCCATCGACAGCGCTTCGATCGCGCTGCCGCGGTACTCGAGCACGTGGCCGGTGCCACCGTTGACGCCGATCGTGCCGATGATGTGCAGCACCAGATCCTTCGCGGAGACGCCCGGACGCAACTTGCCGTGCACATTGATCGCGAACGCCTTCGGCTTGCGCTGCAGCAGACACTGCGTCGCAAGCACGTGGCCGACTTCGGTCGTGCCGATGCCGAACGCCAGCGCACCAAACGCGCCGTGTGTGGAGGTGTGGCTGTCGCCGCAGACGATGGTCATACCCGGCTGCGTCGCGCCGAGTTCCGGTCCGATCACATGCACGATGCCGCGATTGCCGCTGTTCCAGCCGTACAGTTGTATACCGAATTCGCGCGCATTCGTTTCGAGCTGCGCGACCTGCGACTCGGCTTCAGCGCTGACGTACGCGCGCTTGCCCTGCGCGTCGGCCGGCGTCGTCGGCGTCGAGTGATCGAACGTCGCAAGCACGCGTTCGGGACGGCGCACTTTCAAACCGCGCTGACGCAGCTCGGTGAACGCCTGTGGCGACGTCACCTCGTGCACCAGATGCAGGTCGACGTAGAGGATCGCCGGCGTAGCCTCGGTTTCCGCGCGCACGAGATGCGCGTCCCAGATTTTGTCGAGTAATGTCTTCTTCATTGCGCACTCCCGCCGGCGCCCTCAAACATTTCCGTTCGCCCTGAGCGTAGGCGCATAGCGCCGAAGTCGAAGGGCAATTTCGGCGTTTCGACTTCGCTCGCTTCGCGAGCTACGCTCAACGCGAACGGTATGAAATTACTCATCACGCCGCCTCCATCTGTGCCGCCGCTTCCGCTGCTTCGGCAGGATCAAAACGCAGCCGTCCCTGGCCGCACTCGACGGAATCGTGTGGCGTGATCGGCGTCAGCCAGCCGCGCGTGTCCGCAGTGCTGCCGTCGAACAAACCGAAGAATGCTTGCTGCAGCGTGCGCGTAACCTCGCCGCGCTTGCCTGAGCCGACCGGTTTGCGATCGACCGAGCGCACCGGCGTCACTTCTGCGGCAGTGCCGGTCATGAACACTTCGTCGGCGAAGTAGAGGAATTCGCGCGGCAGGCTCTGCTCGATCACCTCGATGCCGCGCTCGCGCGCGAGCGTCAGCACGCTGTCGCGCGTGATGCCGGCGAGAATGCTCGCCGCGACCGGCGGTGTGTAGATGCGGCCATCGCGTACGACGAACAGGTTCTCGCCGGCGCCTTCGCTGAGCAGGCCGTCGGGTGCGAGCGCAATGCCTTCGGCAAAACCGCCACGCACGGCCTCCTGCGCGATCAACTGGCTCGACAAGTAATTGCCGCCGGCCTTCACCCCGGCCGGATAGGTGTTCGGCGCGGCGCGGTTCCACGAACTCACGCAGACATCCACGCCGTGCTCCAGCGCCTGCGCGCCGTGCATCGAACCCCACTCGATCGCGATCACCGCGAATTCGATCGGCACATCGCGGCTCGGCGCCAGGCTGAACGTGAACCCGGCGCGATACGCAATCGGCCGCACATAGGCGCTGGCCAAACCATTGGCCGCGATCACCTCTTCGCAGGCGCGATTGATTTCAGCGGCGCTGTACGGAACATCCAGATCGTATACTTTTGCCGAAAGCAGCAAACGCCGCGTGTGATCGTGCAGGCGGAAATAGCGCGGACCATCCGGCGTGGCGTAGACGCGAATGCCCTCGAACACCGACGAACCGTAATGCAACGCATGCGCGCCGACGTGCACGGTCGCTTCGTGCAGTGGTTTGAGTTTTCCGTTGTGCCAGACCAGGTTCGGGGTTGTCATTGTGCTTATCTCAATCGAGGTTCGTCGCAAACTTGTGCATTGCTCTTCCCTTCTCCCGCTGGCGGGAGAAGGGAAGTAAGCGGCTTTTGGCTTGTCGCCTCTCCCGCTGGCGGGAGAGGTCGGCGCGCACCGCGCGCCGGGTGAGGGTGGCGGTGGGCGAAACGAATACGTCTTCCGCTGTACCACCCTCATCCGCCCTCCGGGCACCTTCTCCCGCCAGCGGGAGAAGGGAAAAGTGCGCCGTCCGCAGCCCCAGCGGGAGAGGCGAAAAGAACGAGTCGCAACGCTGATCGATGTTTGTTCGCACCTGCTTCATCTTCCTCACGCCTGATTCGCCGCCAGCGGCAAAGCTTGACCCTGCTGCAGGCGTTCGATGCGGTTGACGACTTCGAGTGCGGCTTGTGCGGCGGCTTCGACGATGTCGGTGGATACGCCGCGGCCGGTGAGTTCGCGGCCGTCGTGGTGCACGGTCAGCGAGGCGCGGCCTTGTGCGTCGGCGCCGTTGCTTAAAGATCGGATCTGGAAATCGTCGATGTCCAGCGGCATGCCGGCGGCGCGCGTGATTGCGCGCAGCACGGCGTGCACGGGGCCGTCGCCGAGTGCGGCTTCGGCGCACAGGCGGCCGTCGGTGTGTTTCAACTTCACCGATGCGGAGGCACCGTTGCCCAGATGCGTGGTCGCGTGCAGGTGCTGCAAACGCCACGGACCGATCGCATCCGGATCCAGTCCCAGCGCGAGCGCGTCCAGATCACTGTCGAACACTTCGCGCTTCTTGTCGGCCAGCGTCTTGAAGCGCGTGAACACTTCGTCGAGTTGCGCGTCGTCGAATTCGTGGCCCAGATTCGCCAGGCGCTCGCGCAGCGCATGGCGGCCGGAATGCTTGCCGAGCACGAGCTGCGTGCGCGAGAAGCCCACATCCTCGGGCCGCATGATCTCGTAAGTCTCGCGGTGCTTGAGCATGCCGTGCTGGTGGATGCCCGATTCGTGCGCGAACGCGTTCTCGCCGACGATGGCCTTGTTGCGCGGAATCGTCGCGCCGACCACGTCGGCGAGCAGGCGCGCAGTCGGATACAGCAGCGGCGTGCGGATGCCGGTTTCGAACGCGTAGCGGTCGCCGCGCGTACGCAGCGCCATCACGATTTCCTCCAGTGCCGCATTGCCCGCGCGTTCGCCGATGCCGCCGACCGTGCACTCGACCTGGCGCGCACCGGCCGCGAGCGCGGCGAGACTGTTGGCCACACCCAAACCCAGATCGTTGTGGCAATGCGCGCTCAAGGTCACGCCCTCGATGCCGCGCACTTCGCGCTTCAGGCGCGCGAACAGCGCGCCGATCTCGTCCGGCGTGGTGTAGCCGACCGTGTCCGGCACGTTCAGCGTCGTCGCGCCGGCTTCGATCATCGTCGTCAACGCGGCGATCAGAAATTCCGGCTCGGTGCGGATCGCATCCTCGGCGGAGAACTCCACGTCGTCACACAACTCGCGCGCGCGCCGCACCGCCTTGAAGCCGACGTCGAGCACCTGCTCGCGGCTCATGTTGAGCTTGTGCCGGCGATGGATCGGACTCGTCGCCAGGAAGATGTGAATGCGCGCTTGGCTAGCGGCCTCGGTCGCGCGCGCCACCGCCTCGATATCGCCGAACTGCGCACGCGCCAGGCCGCAGATCGTCGGCCCGCGCACCTCGGTGGCCACCGCCCGCACTGCATCAAAATCGCCGTCGGACGCCTGCGGAAAGCCCGCCTCGATCACATCGACGCCAAGCTCCGCCAGCGCATGCGCCACACGCAGCTTCTGCGCCCGGCTCATCGAGAAACCCGGCGCCTGCTCGCCATCGCGCAGCGTGGTGTCGAACACGCGTACACGTTCGCGGGCCGGTACGGCTACAGAGAAAGGTTCTGAAGTTTCGCGCATAAGTCCGCCTATTCGCGGGCTTTGGGCTAAAAAAAAACCCCGCCTCGGTTTCCCGGTGCGGGGTTTTTTAGAATTCGTCTTGTGTTACTTAGACGCGCCCTAACCCGCACCTCCGTTGGTAATAAGAAGTACGAGTACGAGGACGAGAATCGCAAGCTGGCGCGAGCTGACGAGCGAGGAAACCAGCAGGAGCTGGCCCTTCTCG
>Ga0163163_10000483_pt1 | contig 36072 bp, 19 predicted proteins | sample S65metaG_FD_119766 | JGI IMG/M metagenome (GOLD analysis project Ga0163163, IMG submission 119766) | Switchgrass rhizosphere microbial communities from Kellogg Biological Station, Michigan, USA - S6-5 metaG | ecosystem: Host-associated > Plants > Roots > Rhizosphere > Soil | place: USA... | reverse complement strand
CCAATTGTCCTTCCCGGCATGCATCTTTTTCAGGTCGGCCAGCCGCCACAAGGGCCGCATCGGCGGTTTGTAAATGCCGCCCTCGGTCTTGTTCACCCACCAGCTTTCCGCAGGCGCACGGCCCGGTTGCGCCTGCACCGGCATGGGGGCGCAAAGGCTGCAGCAGATCAGACCCAGCGACGCGACAGTACGGTAGGATGTGCGCATATTTTCCCCTGCTTTGTAAAACACGAGCGGACCTTTCAATCGGCGCGCGGCACGATCAAGCACATTCGTGTAGGTTTTACGCATTCCTTACATGCGAGAGCCAAAAGAGTGACAGGCAAGCGGTTGCTTTACGCAGTCTTTAACATGTCGGCCACCGGTCCAGCGGCGTTGAGCACCTTAATTTGACGGGGCTTTCGCGCTGCAACAGCCCAGCCGTCATGGATTGGGGCCCTTGGCTTTGAAGAGGCGCGCGATCATAGTCCGCAAAAAGTCGCGGGGTCGAAATGAGGCTGGGATTGAAGGCGGCTTTTGCCGCGCTCACTTTGGTATCGGCCTTGACGGGAAGCCGAAACGGCGCGGATGCGCAGACGGCTTCACCCCATCCTGTCTTCAAGGTGGACCCGGACTGGCCCAAGGAAATGCCCAACGGCTATTTCTTCGGCCAGATCGCCGGCCTGACGGAAGACAGCCACGGCAATATCTGGGTCATCTCCCGCCCGCGCTCCATTATCCCGCAACTGGACGATCCGCCTCAGGCGGAATCGGGCGTACCGGCGCCATCGGTGGTGGAATTCGACGCATCCGGCAAATTCCTGCGTGGCTGGGGCGGCCCGTTCATGATGAGCGATTCCGAGCGCGCCAAATTCGACTGGCCGGCGCAGGAACACGGTATCGCCGTGGACGGCAAGGATCGTGTTTGGATCTGCGGCAATGGCCGCGATGCCAAAGCCGGCAAAGATGACAATCAGTGCCTGATCTTCACCACCGACGGCAAATTCGTCATGCAGATCGGCCATTCCGCCCAAAGCAAGGGCAGCCTGGACACCGACAATTTCAATCATGCCGCATGGCCGGTCTATTGGGCCAAGACCAATGAGATGTTCATCGCCGACGGCTATGTGAACCGCCGCGTCATCGTGCTGGACGCCGACACCGGCAAGTTCAAACGGATGTGGGGCGCCTATGGCAAGCCACCGGACGACAGTGCTTCCAAAGAACGCACCTACGATCCGCCGCCGGCCCAGTTCAATCTGGTGCACGGGCTGACCATTTCCAATGACGGCCTCGTCTATGTCGCGGACCGCAACAACAACCGCGTCCAGGCCTTCACCCTGGACGGCAAATTCCTCAAAGAGGCTTTTGTCGCCCGCGAAATCCCCATGAAAGGCTTCGGCACCGTCAACAGCGTCGCGCTGTCAGGCGACAAGGATCAGCGCTTCATCTATGTCTGCGAAGGCCATCAGCAACGGGTCCGCGTGCTGGACCGCCAGACATTGCAGGAGATTCCGCAAGGCGCCTTCGGCCATGTCGGCACTCATCCCGGCATGTTCCTAGGGCTGCATATCCTGATCACCGACCGGCACGGCAATCTCTTCACCGGCGATGGCCGCGACGGCCGGGTGGAGAAATTCGTCTATCAGGGCGTGTCGCGCTGACAGCACGCGGGGTTCATCGCTTGCGCACAATATCGAAGGCGCAGGACAGTCTTTTTTCCGTTGAGGAAAAAGGCACCGTGCCGTGCCACATATAGGACGGGAACAGCACCAACAGGCCGGGCTCGGGTTTGACCAGATGGTCTTCCCGCAACACAGGCATGGTTGGCGGTCCGGGCTCGCCGAACTTCAGGCAGCCTTCACTCCCCTGCATCTCTTTGGGTGTGCGAACATAAAAGGCCGATGACAAATAGCCTTCGGGATGGATGTGGTTGATGTGAAAGCCACCGCTGTTGAGGCGCACCGACCAGGCGCCGCTGATGACATAGCCCGGCGCATCGCCGAGGGCCGCGAGATGCCGGCGGATCGGTGAATCGATCGCGTCGAACAACGCACGCACCGGCGCATCCGGATAATCGGCCAGGCTGCGCATGGTCTGGCTGCCATGCCGCAAGGATTGGCCTATCGGATGGGTCTGGGGCGCGTGAATGCGATCGAGCGCGTGGCCGAGATCGCCCAGATAATCCTCCAGGCTGCTCCAGCCCTCGGGCGGATCGATGCGATAGGACCGGACCAGCCGGTCATAGTCGTAGAGCGTCTTGTAGCGAGGATCACCGGCGAGCCGCCACGCAACCGCAAGAAGCGCCGTGACATGATGATCGCCGGGGCGCGCCGCATGCAATGTTTCGGCGCGGCGCACGGCCTGCTCTATCCGGCCCAGCGCCAGATCGACTTCGATCTCGCCTTTGGCGCGGGCATCGGGACTAGCGCCCGGCGAGGCGGCGGCCAATAGCCGGTCGGCCGCCTGCGGATCGATCCTCAATCCTGCGCGCGCCGCCAGGACATTCAACACCGGATTGCGGTCAGCCCGTGCCGCCGCCAGCGCATAAGCGGCTTCATCCTCACCGGCAGCCTGCAGCAGGCGGACGGTGATCGCGACAATATCGGCGGTCTGCGGCGCCGCATCCAGTTCGGCGCGCGCCTGCGCGATGTCGCCGGTCCGCATCCAGACCAGCTCGGCCAGTTCGCGCTGAGCCTGGGGTGAGGAGGTATCCCGCCGTACGGCCTGGCGATAGGCGGCTTCCGCTTCGGCGGCGCGGCCCTGCTTGTTGAGAATGCGCCCCAGCAACTGGTGGGAGTGAACATCGTCTATCCCCAAGACGATGGCCTGGCGGGTGGCGGCTTCGGCTTCCCCTTCCCAGCCCAGCCGGTTGCAGACGGAGGCGAAGGCAAATTGCGCGGCGCCGTCGCGGGGCTCCAGGCGCACGGCCTCGCCCAATTCGCGGGCACAGCCGGCCAGATCGCCCAACTGATGCAGGATCAAGCCCATCAGGTTATGGGTCGCGGCACTCTCCGGTCCTGCGGCGATGGCCCGCGTCAGCACATCGCGTGCTTCCAGCGTGCGGCCCTGGTTGAGCAGATACCTGGCGACAGGCAGTGGATCGGCGGCCATGGGCCGGGTGATAGCATGCCGGGACGGCGAATCCCCAAACCCTGGGAACGGCAGATGATTCAGGCGGCCGGCCGTCGCGCAGTCAGGTCGCGATAGATGGCGCTGTAGGAAGAGGCCGAATTGGCCCAACTGAATGACCTGGCCATCGCGCTTTCGCGCATCCTGTTCAACCGCTTCTTGCTGGCGAAGGTGGCAAAGGCCCGCGCCACGCCGCCGAAGAAGGATTCCGGCGATGGGTCGGAGAACAGAAAGCCGGTTTCGCCGTCCGCAATGGTTTCAGCCAGCCCGCCGGTGCGCCGGCCTATGGGCAGGGATCCGAAGCGCTGGGCATACATCTGACTGAGACCGCAAGGCTCAAAACGCGACGGCGTCATGATGAAGTCGCTGCCGGCGAAAATGCGCCGCGCCTCCCCGGCATCGAAACGGATGGCGACGGCGATCGCGTCCGGCCTGCGGCGCCTGGCCTCCAGCAGGGCTTCTTCAAACACCGGATCGCCCTTGCCGGTGACGATGATCTGCCCGCCGGCCTTCACAATGGCCTCGGCGGCGGCAAGAACCAGATCCACGCCCTTTTGATGCACCAGCCGGGCGACGAGGCCGAAAAGGGGGCCCCGGCTGACCGCCAGCCTGAACTCCTTGCGCAGATGTTCGGAATTTTCGCCTTTCGCGTCCCAGGAGCCCGCTTCAAAGGGCCGGACCAGATCGGGACAACTGCGCGGATCCCAACTTTCATCTATGCCATTGAGAATGCCGGTCAATTGGCGGGCTTCGGCACGGCGCCGCAATACGCCTTCCATTCCGCAGCCATGGGCAGGGGTGGTGATCTCCCGCGCATAAGTTTCGCTGACGGTGGTCAGATGGGAGGAATAGTGCAGCCCCGCCTTGAGGAAGGAGACTTTGCCGTAAAACTCCAGGCCGTCGATCTGGAAGGCGCCGTCCGGCGCGCCGATGCGGCCCAGGCTCTGGCGGCCGAACAAGCCCTGATAGGCCAGGTTGTGAATGGTCAAAAGGCTGGGGACATGCCAGCCATTCCATTCCAGATAGGCCGCCACCAGGCCGGACTGCCAGTCATTGGCATGAACCAGGTCGGCCGCCCAGTCCTCGTCCAGTGCGCCCGCCGCCAGAGCCGCGGCGGCCGATGAAAATCGGGCAAAGCGGACGTCATTGTCTTCCCAATCGCGCCCATTGGTGTCGCCGTAAATGCCGCCCGGCCGCTCGTACAATTCCGGACAGCGCACGGCATAGACCATCAACCCATCGTGGGTTTGCGATTTGAGAACACTACAGGCCGGAAGTCCTGCGACCGCTGCGCAGTCGCCGACAGGTTCAAGCGGCTGCAGGTGCCGCAACACATCGGGATAGCCGGGAAGGATCACCCGCACATCGGCGAGCGATTTCAGCGCCCGCGGCAAGGTGGCGGAAACCGCCGCCAATCCGCCGGTCTGGACGAAATCGCTCATTTCGGAAGTGACGAAGAGAACGCGCATACAGCCCCTCTTCGCCGCAACGCGGCGAGGAGGCGAATGTTCCAGGCAAAGTCATCCCTGCGTCATCTACGCAGAAATTTTTTCTTCAGAGTGTCAGCCGGGGCGTTCCCGAAAGGGCGATGGAGGCGATTTGGCGATGGCCTTCCCAGATCTCCATCTTTTGTTGCTGACAGACTTCAAGCGCTGAACTCAAGGCGGCGATGTCGTCGGCGCGCTCAACGTCCCAGGAGATCGATCTCTCGCCATCTGGGCTCTGAATCTTAATTTTGTAATGAGTCATGTCTGCCTCCTCATAGGAGAACGACAGTGCAGACTAATCCCCGCCGCTCCTCGCTTGCAAACTTTTTGTCCAGCACCGAAGCGGAAAAGACGAGCGGCGTGTGTCACATTTACAAAAGTTGCTTCGAGAGCGGACTAGAGCTGCAGCCAGCAGGCGGAAAGTCCGCCCATGACACTTTTCTTTTGGTCGATCGCCCCATTCGTAAACAACAATCGGCCATCCTTAAGTCCTGCGCAGCGGCGCGCGCTCCTGCCTAAGTTGAACAGGCAGCGAATGTGTTCCGAACCCTCCCGGCGCTCAAAGCCTAGCAGGGGCGCACGCAGCTTCAATCCCTGGAACTGGCCTGATCGCAGCGACGGATGCGCCTTGCGCAGCCGGACCAACTGTCGTGTGAGCGCTAGCACCGAGTTCGCGTCCTTTTCCTGTACCGCAACCGCACGCCCCACATGCTCCGCCGGCATGGGCAGCCATGGCTCGGTCGCACAGAAGCCTCCGAAAGCCGCGTCTGCCGACCAGGGCATGGGGGTGCGCGCCCCGTCGCGGCCCTGGTTGGTGGGCCAATTGGCAATGGCTTCCGGATCGCGGAGACGATCAAAGGGGACATGGGCCTGGGTCAATCCCAGTTCCTCGCCCTGGTAGAGGAACACATTGCCGCGCAAACTCATCAGCAAGGTCAGCAGCAGTTTGGCCCACGCATCTTGCGCATCGGGGGAACCCCAGCGGCTGACCGCGCGCGGAGCGTCGTGATTGGAGAAGGCCCAACTCGGCCAGCCTTCATGAACTTTCCAGCCCGACACGGTTTTCAACACCAGCTCGGGGGTCAGTTTTTCCGCCGACAGGAAATCAAAGCCGTAAGAGGTGTTGAACCGGTTCTGGCCCGCGGTGAACAGCCGCATTTCACGCGGCGCATGCTCGCCACCCACTTCCGCCACGGTGAAGCGGTCGGGGCCGAAACTGCGTACCACCTTGGCCAGTTCCTCGATGAACGGCACCAGTTCGGGCTGCGACTGGTTGTGAATGTGATGCTGGAAATCGAAGGGCCGCTTGCGTGGGACTTTCCGGTCCTTGACCGGGGGATTGTCCTTCAGGGAAGGATCGTGCATGGCAAAATTTATGGCGTCCAGCCGGAAGCCATCGACGCCGCGCTTGAGCCAGAAACGCGCCGTATCCAGCAAGGCGCGCTGCACCCTGGGATTGTTGACATTGAGGTTGGGTTGGGACGGCAAAAAATTGTGCAGATAATATTGCCCGCGCCGGCCGTCCCAGGTCCAGCAGGGGCCATAGAATACGGATAGCCAGTTGTTGGGCGGGGTGCCGTCCGGTTTGGGATCGGCCCAGACATACCAGTCGTGCTTTTTGTTCTTCCGGCTGTTGCGGCTTTCCTGGAACCAGGCATGCGCATCGGAGGTGTGGGCATAAACCTGGTCGATCACCACTTTCAGCCCCAGCGCATGGGCGCGGGCGAGCAGCCGGTCGAAATCCTGGAGGCTGCCAAACACCGGGTCCACCGCCCGATAATCGGAGACATCGTAACCGAAATCCTTCATGGGAGAGGCGAAGAAGGGAGACAGCCAGATCGCATCCACCCCAAGCGAGGCGACATGATCCAGCCGCTCGGTGATGCCCTTCAGATCGCCGACGCCGTCGCCGTTGCTGTCCTGAAAACTGCGCGGGTAGATTTGGTAAACTACCGCACCTCGCCACCATGGACTCTGCGTCATGGTGCGACCGAAAGGAAAAGGAAGGGGTGTGGCCTCGCGCGGAGCATTGTAATAAGGTTGCCAAACACATCCGGTCTTTGCAAATCCCGTCATGAATGAGCCTGTAGCGCCGCCGCCTCTGAGACCCTTCGCGGAACGGCTGATCGATACATTGCTTCACCGCATGGGTAAGGACGAGCGTGCCGCCAAGCCGCATGACTGGCTGGCCGCCACCATCCTCACCCTGCGCGACCAGATCATCGATGGCTGGATGACCTCCACCCGCGAAATGCACGCCACAGGTGCCAAGCGGGTCTATTATCTCAGTCTGGAATTCCTGATCGGCCGGCTGCTGCGGGACGCCCTGTCCAACCTGGGCATGTCCGACGAGGTCGAAACGGCGCTGGCCGCGTACGGCGTGGAGCTTGCGAAGATCGAAGAGCTGGAACCGGACGCCGCCTTGGGCAATGGTGGTCTGGGCCGCCTGGCTGCCTGTTTTATGGACAGTCTGGCCTCGCTGGGTTTGCCGGCGTCCGGCTATGGCTTGCGCTACGTCAACGGCATGTTCCGCCAGCGCATCAAGGATGGCTGGCAACTGGAATATCCCGAGACCTGGCTCGCCCATGGCAATCCCTGGGAATTCGAGCGGCGCGAGACCTCCTATCTGGTCGGCTTCGGCGGCGAAGTGATCGGCAATGTCAGTGGCGCGGTGCATTGGCAGCCTGCGGAAGCGGTGCGGGCGGAAGCGGTGGACACGCCGGTGGTGGGATGGCGCGGCAAGCGGGTGAACACCCTGCGCTTGTGGAATGCGCTGGCGCTCGATCCCATCCGGCTGGACGCCTTCAATGCCGGCGACCATATCGGTGCCCTGGCGGAGGAAGCCCGCGCCGAGCGTCTGGTACGCGTGCTTTACCCCGCCGACTCCACGCCTGCGGGCCAGGAACTTCGCCTGCGCCAGGAGTATTTTTTCTCCAGCGCCTCGATCCAGGACATCCTGCGCCGCCATATGCAATATTTCGGCGACATCCAGAGCCTGCCGCAAAAAGCCGCCATTCAGCTCAACGACACGCATCCCTCGCTGGCGGTGGTCGAGTTGATGCGGCTTCTGATCGATCACCACAAGCTGGACTTCGCCCAAGCCTGGGATATCACGCGCGGCACCATCGGCTACACCAACCACACCTTGCTTCCGGAGGCACTGGAAAGCTGGCCCCTGCCCTTGTTCGAGCGGCTGCTGCCGCGGCACATGCAACTGGTCTATGCCATCAATGCCGACTTGCTGCGCAAAGCCCGTCGCGAAGGCTTCGACGAACATGCCATCTCCGCCATTTCGCTGGTGGATGAAAGCGGCGAACGGCGGGTGCGCATGGCCAATCTGGCTTTCGCCGGCTCGCACAGCGTCAACGGCGTGGCGGAATTACACACCCAGTTGATGAAGCAGACCGTGTTTGCCGACCTGCACCGGTTGTTTCCCGAACGCATCAACAACAAGACCAACGGCATCACCCCGCGCCGCTGGCTGAAGGAATGCAATCCGGGCCTTGTGGGCCTGGTACGCGAAGCGATCGGCGATGATTTCCTGGAAGACGCCCAGAAACTGACGGCCCTGGCGCCGATGGCGGACGACGCGGCTTTCCTGGACAAGCTGGCGGCGGTCAAGCGCGCCAACAAGGTGGCGCTGGCTGCCCATGTGAAGGAACAGCTGGGGCTGGTGGTGGATCCCGACGCGCTGTTCGACGTTCAAATCAAGCGCATCCATGAATATAAGCGGCAATTGCTCAATATCCTCGAAACCGTGGCGCTTTACGACCAGATCCGCAGCCATCCGGAACGGGACTGGGTGCCCAGGGTCAAGCTGTTCGCGGGAAAAGCGGCGCCCAGCTATCACAATGCCAAAATGATCATCAAGCTGGCCAATGATGTGGCAAAGCGCGTCAATTCCGATCCTTCGGTGGGCGGGCTTTTGAAGGTCGCCTTCCTGCCCAATTACAATGTCACCCTGGCGGAGACCATCATTCCCGCCGCCGATCTCTCGGAACAGATTTCCACCGCAGGTATGGAAGCCTCCGGCACCGGCAACATGAAGCTGGCGCTGAATGGCGCCCTGACCATCGGCACCCTGGATGGCGCCAATATCGAAATCCTGGAACGGGTGGGCGGCGACCATATGCTGATCTTTGGCCTGACCGCCGAAGACGTGGCAGCCAAGCGCCGCGACGGTTACAACCCGCGCGCGCTCATCGAATCCTCGCGCGAACTCTCCCAGGTGTTGTCGGCCGTCGCCTCGGGCGTCTTTTCACCGGACGATCCGCACCGCTATGCCGACCTGATCGGCGGCCTCTACGATCATGACTGGTTCATGGTGGCCGCGGACTTCGAGGCCTATAGCGCCGTACAGCGCCACGCCGATGAGCGCTGGCGCGACAAGCGCGGCTGGCAGTCCAGCGCCGTGCATAACATTGCCCATATGGGCTGGTTCTCCTCCGACCGCACCATCCAGGAATATGCGCACGACATCTGGGGCATGACGTGAAGCCCGTGCCCGCCGCGCTGGAGTCCCTGCTGGCGGGGCGGCACGACGATCCTTTCTCCCTGCTGGGTGCCCATGCCGGGCCGAATGGCACCTTCGCCCGCACGCTGATCCCGGGTGCGGAGCGCGCCGAAGCCCATGACCTTGCCGGCGAGAGCCTGGGCTGGCTGACCTGCGCCGATCCCCACGGCCTGTTTGAAGGCGTAATCCCCGGGCCGCCGCGGCCGCTCAAATATCGCGCCCAGGGCGCCGGCGCGGAGTGGTGGGTGACCGATCCCTACAGCTTCGGGCCGGTGCTGGGACCGGTCGACGATTTCCTGATGGCGGAAGGCACTCATGTGCGGCTTTACGACAAGATGGGAGCCCACCGGATCGCGCATGAAGGCGCCGAGGGCGTGCATTTCGCCGTCTGGGCGCCCAACGCCCAACGGGTTTCGGTGGTGGGAGACTTCAACAATTGGGACGGGCGGCTTCACCAGATGCGCCGGCGCCGGGACGTGGGGGTGTGGGAGATCTTCATTCCCGACATCGCGGATCATCGTGCCTACAAATTCGAGATCATCGGCGCGCAAGGAGCGCTTCTGCCGCTCAAGAGCGATCCCTTCGCCTTTCAATGCGAGTTGCGGCCCAAGACCGCTTCCCTCACCACCGATCCGCCCTCGCATGTGTGGGGCGATGCGGCCCATCGCGATCATTGGGCGAAAGCGGATGCGCGCCGCATGCCGATTTCCATTTATGAAGTCCATCCCGGCTCCTGGCGGCGCGATGAAAACAATTGGTTCCTGGACTGGGACAGGCTGGCGGACCAGCTGATCCCCTATGCCGCCGAAATGGGCTTCACCCATATCGAGTTTCTTCCCGTCAGCGAGCATCCCTTCGATCCCAGTTGGGGCTATCAGACCATCGGCCTTTATGCGCCGAGCTCCCGTTTCGGCGAGCCGGCCGCTTTTGCGCGGTTCGTCGACGGCGCCCATCGCGCCGGGCTGGGGGTCCTGATTGACTGGGTGCCGGCGCACTTCCCCACCGACCAGCACGGCCTGGCGCGTTTTGACGGCACGGCCCTGTACGAACATGAAGACCCGCGGCTGGGTTTTCATCCCGACTGGAATACCGCCATCTACAATTTCGGGCGGCGCGAAGTCTCTTCCTTCCTGATCAACAACGCCCTGTTCTGGGCGGAGCGCTTCCACGTCGACGGCCTTCGGGTGGACGCGGTGGCGTCGATGCTCTACCGCGATTATTCCCGCAAAAGCGGCGAATGGATCCCCAATCCGGAAGGCGGGCGGGAGAATTGGGAGGCGGTGGAATTCCTGCGCACCATGAACCGCGCCGTCTATGGCAATCATCCGGGCTTCTTCACCGTCGCCGAGGAATCGACTTCCTGGCCGGGCGTCAGCCGTCCGGTGCATGAAGGCGGACTCGGCTTCGGCTTCAAGTGGAATATGGGCTTTATGCACGACACGTTGCGTTACATGGAGCGCGACCCCGTGCATCGCGGCCATCACCATAACGATATCACTTTCGGACTGCTCTATGCCTTCAGCGAGAATTTCGTGCTGCCGCTGAGTCATGACGAAGTGGTGCACGGCAAGGGCTCGCTGCTCAGCAAGATGGCGGGCGATGACTGGCAGAAATTCGCCAATCTGCGCGCCTATTACACCCTGATGTGGGGCTATCCCGGCAAGAAGCTTTTGTTCATGGGCCAGGAATTCGCCCAGCGCAGCGAATGGAGCGAGGATGGCAGCCTGGATTGGGAGCTGCTCGAGGCGCCCGCCCATGCCGGAGTGCGCCAATTGGTGCGCGATCTCAACCGCGTCTATCGCGACAAGCCTGCCTTGCACGCCCGCGACTGCGAAGGCGACGGCTTTGCCTGGGCGGTGGTGGATGACAAGGCCAATTCCGTCTTCGCCTGGACCCGCCATGCACCCGGCGCCAATCCGGTGTTGGTGATATCCAATATGACACCCGTTCCCCGTTCCGGTTACCGTGTGCCGGTGCCGCAAAACGGCCGCTGGACGGAGATCATCAACAGCGACGCGCAACAATATGGCGGCAGCGGCGTTGGCAATCTGGGCGCCGTCGAGGCCAGCGGCGGCCAATTGATGCTGACCCTGCCCCCGCTTGCCACGATCATGCTGGAACATGAACAATAAGGTTGGGAGGATGACATGGTGACCCGGCGCAGCCAGCCCTTAGCCCGTGAGGCCATGGCCTATGTCTTGGCCGGCGGACGGGGCAGCCGGCTGGCCGACCTCACCGCCAGGCGCGCCAAGCCGGCGGTCTATTTCGGCGGCAAGGCCCGCATCATCGATTTCGCGCTGTCCAATGCGCTGAATTCCGGCATCCGCCGCATCGGAGTGGCCACGCAATACAAGGCGCACTCCCTGATCCGCCACCTGCAGCAAGGCTGGAATTTCTTTCGTCCCGAACGGAATGAAAGTTTCGACATCCTGCCGGCGTCCCAGCGCGTATCCGAAACGCAATGGTACGAAGGTACCGCCGATGCGGTGTACCAGAATATCGACATCATCGAATCCTATGGCCCGCAATATATGGTGATCCTGGCGGGCGACCATATTTACAAGATGGATTATGAGGTGATGCTCGCCCAGCATTGCGACCAGGAAGCCGATGTCACTGTGGCCTGTCTGGAAGTGCCGCGCATGGAAGCCACCGGCTTCGGCGTCATGGCGGTAAATGAAAAAAACCGCGTCACCAGCTTTGTCGAAAAGCCCGCCGATCCGCCCGCCACGCCGGGCGACCCCGACAGCGCCCTGGTATCGATGGGCGTTTACGTCTTCCGCACCGATTTCCTGATCGAGCAATTGCGCCGAGATGCGGCCCAGCCCGGCTCGGCGCGCGACTTCGGCAAGGACATCATCCCTTACCTGGTCAAGAACGGCAAAGCGGTGGCGCACCGCTTCTCGCAGTCCTGCGTCCGGGCGGCAGGCGAACAGCAAGCCTATTGGCGCGATGTGGGAACCGTCGATGCCTATTGGGCGGCCAATATCGATTTGACCGATGTGGTGCCGCATCTGGACCTTTACGACCGCAGCTGGCCGCTCTGGACCTATTCGGAAATCTCCCCACCCGCCAAGTTCGTGCATGACGAGGACGGCCGCCGCGGCCAGGCGATATCCTCCCTGGTGTCGGGGGATTGCATCGTCTCGGGCTCCAGCATTCAGCGCAGCCTGCTGTTCACCGGCGTGCGCGCCAACAGCTGGTCGAAGCTGGACGAAGCCGTGGTCATGCCTCGCTGCCAGATCGGCCGCCATGCCCGGCTGACGCGCGTGGTCCTGGATCGGGGCGTCATCATTCCGGAGGGTATGGTGGTGGGCGAAGACCCCGAACAGGATGCCGCACGCTTTCACCGCACACCCGATGGTATATGTCTGATCACCCAGGAAATGATCGACCGGCTGGCATGATGCGCGTTCTATCGGTGGCGTCCGAAGCCTATCCTCTGGTCAAAACAGGGGGATTGGCCGATGTGGTGGGCGCCCTGCCAGGCGCGCTGAAACCGCATGGCATTTCCGTCACCATCCTGTTGCCGGGTTATCCGGGCGTGCTGGCGGGCGTAAAGCAGGCCGGTACTGTCCATCAGTATGACGATCTCTTGGGGGAAAGCGCACGGCTGCTTCAGTCGGAAATGGAGGGCCATCCGCTGCTGGTGCTGGACGCGCCCAGCCTGTTCGTGCGCGCCGGCGGTCCTTATGGCGATGTCGAGGGTACCGATTGGAAAGACAATTGGCGCCGTTTTGCTGCGTTGTCACGCGCCGGCGCCGACCTTGCCTCGGGCGCGATACCCGGCTTTGCCTTCGACATCCTGCACGCCCATGACTGGCAGGCGGGTTTGGCGCCCGCCTATCTGCGCTATGTCCCTGGCACAGGCGCACGCGCCGCCAGCGTCATCACCGTGCACAATATCGCTTTCCAAGGCCGCTTCGATCATAGCGTCTTTCCTTTGCTGGGTTTGCCGGCGCAGGCCTATGCCATCGATGGTATCGAATATTACGGCGGCGTGAGCTTTCTCAAAGCCGGACTGGTATCCGCCGATGCCATCACCACCGTCAGCCCCGGCTATGCCAAGGAAATCCAGCAACCCCAATTCGGCATGGGCCTGGAAGGTGTAATCCGCACCCGGGCCGGTATCACCTTGGGCATCGTCAATGGCATCGATACCGATATCTGGAATCCTGGGCATGATGCGGCGCTGCCGGCCACCTATGACAACGACACGCTGGCAAAGCGGCAGGCCAACAAGCGCACCCTCGAAACCCGCTTCGGCTTGAATCCAGGTCCTGGTCCTTTGTTCGCTGTGGTGAGCCGGCTCACCTGGCAAAAGGGCATGGACGTGCTGGCGGGCCAACTCGACACATTGGTGGGATTGGGCGGCCGGCTGGCGCTGCTGGGCGCGGGTGAGCCGGCGCTGGAAAGCGCCTTCCGTGAAGCGGCTGCCCGCCATCCGGGGCGGATCGGGACCGTCATCGGCTATGACGAAGAACTTGCCCATCTGTTGCAAGGCGGCGCCGATGCGATCCTGATTCCGTCGCGCTTTGAACCTTGCGGACTGACACAGCTTTATGGTCTTGCCTATGGCTGCGTTCCAGTGGCGGCCCGCACCGGCGGCCTGGGCGATACCATCATCGATGCCAATGAAGCCGCCATCGGCGCAGGCGTCGCAACGGGCATCCTGTTCGATGGCGTCACACCCACCGGCATCCGCGACGCCCTGGCCCGCAGTGTGGACCTGTTTGCCAGAAAGGAAGTCTGGCTGCGCCTCCAACGCCAGGGCATGCGGGCGGATTTTTCATGGCAGCGTGCCGGGGCGCACTATGCAGACCTATATCGCAGCTTGAGGAAAGACCGGCCCGTGATCGTCACCACTCCCACCACGCCTTTCTCCGACCAGAAGCCCGGGACCTCGGGCCTTCGCAAGAAAGTGAAAGTGTTTCAGCAGCCCAACTATGCCGAAAACTTCATCCAGTCGGTGTTCGACGTGGTCGAGGACAAGGCCGGATCCACCCTGGTGATCGGCGGCGACGGCCGCTTTCTCAACCGCAAGGTGATCCAGACCGCGATCCGCATGGCGGCAGCCAATGGCTTCGGCAAAGTGCTGGTCGGCAAGGGCGGTATCCTGTCCACACCTGCGGCCAGTCACGTCATCCGCAAATATGGCGCCGTGGGCGGGCTGATCCTGTCGGCCAGCCACAATCCGGGGGGGCCGGACGAGGATTTCGGCATCAAATACAACATCGGTAATGGCGGGCCGGCACCGGAAAAAGTGACGGAAGCCATTTTTGCGCGCAGCAAGACGATCAACCACTGGCTGAGCATGGATGCCGCCGATATCGACCTGGACGACCTGGGCAGCACAACCGTGGGCTCCATGCTGGTGGTCGTGATCAATCCGGTTATCGACTATGCGGATATGATGGAAGGCTTGTTCGACTTTGATGCGATGCGCGCCTTCATCAGAGAAGGATTTCGCATGGTGTTCGACGCCATGAACGCGGTGACCGGCCCCTATGCGCATGAGATACTGGAAGGGCGGCTGGGTTTTCCGCAAGGCACGGTGCGCAATGGCACGCCGCTGGAGGATTTCGGCGGTCTTCATCCCGATCCCAACATCGTCAACGCCCACGACCTTTACGACTTGATGATGGGCAAAGGCGCGCCGGACTTCGGCGCAGCTTCAGATGGCGACGGCGACCGCAATTTGATCCTGGGACGCGGACGCTATATCGCGCCGTCGGATTCCCTTGCCATGCTGGCGGCCAACGCGCATCTGGCGCCGGGCTATGCGGGCGGCCTTAAAGGTATTGCCCGTTCGATGCCCACCAGCGCTGCCGCCGACCGCGTCGCCGAGGGGCTGAACATTCCGTTGTTCGAGACCCCCACCGGTTGGAAATTCTTCGGCAACCTGCTGGATGCCGGCAAGGCCACCATCTGCGGCGAGGAAAGTTCGGGCACCGGCTCGGACCATGTGCGCGAGAAGGACGGTGTGTGGGCCGTGTTGCTGTGGCTGAACATTCTGGCCAGCCGCAAGATCAGCGTGGATGCCCTGGCGCGGGAACACTGGGCACGTTTCGGCCGCAACTATTATGCCCGCCACGATTATGAAGGTCTGGAAACCAGCAAAGCCGATGCGCTGATGGCTGATCTTCGCGCCGCCCTGCCGACCCTGGCGGGACGCAAACTCGGATCGTTGATATTGGAAAAAGCGGACGATTTCACCTATCACGATCCGATCGACGGTTCGACCAGCACACATCAGGGCGTCAGGCTGATGTTTGCCGGCGGTTCGCGGGTGGTGCTGCGGCTCTCGGGCACCGGCACCGCCGGCGCCACTTTGCGCGTTTATCTGGAACGCTATGAACCGCCGGGCGGGCGGCTGGACGAGCAGCCCTCGGTGATGTTGGCAGACTTGGCCAAGGCGTTGGAGGCCGTTGTCGGCATTACCCGCTATACCGGCCGCAGCCGGCCTGATGTGGTGACGTGACGCCTTCGCCGGGGGTCTTTGTCACGCCGCAAGGCGTGCGCTTTGCGGTTATCGCCCGCGAGGCGACCAAGCTCATGCTCTGCCTGTTCGACGGCAAACAGGAGACGCGCCTGCCCATGGTGTGGGACGGCGACATCCACCACATCACCGTGCCCGGCATCCGCGCCGGACAGGCCTATGGCTACCGCGCCTCCGGTCCATGGCTGCCGGAAAAAGGCCATCTGTTCGATCCCGGCAAGTTGCTGGCCGACCCCTATGCCTTGGCGCTGGACCGGCGCTTTGTCTTCGATCCGCGCCTGGCGGAGCGCGGCTTCGACACCGTCGCCCTGGTGCCCAAGAGCCTGGTCTGCGATCCACAGGAGGTGCCGCTTGCACCGCCCCGCTTCCGCAATGGCGGGCTGATCTACGAACTCAATGTGCGGGGATTTTCCATGCGGCATCCCCAAGTACCACCTGCCTTGCGGGGGACCATCGGGGCGCTGGCGCATCCGGCCGTGATCGCGCACCTCACAAAGCTTGGAGTCGATGCCGTCGAGCTGATGCCCGTCATCGCCTGGATCGACGAGCGCCATCTGCCGCCGCTCAAGCTGCGCAATGCCTGGGGCTACAACCCGGTGGTTCCCATGGCGTTGGACCCTGGGCTTGCGCCCGGTGGCATCGCAGAGTTGCGCTATACGGTCGCCGAACTGCACCGTGCCGGGATCGGCGTGATCCTGGACCTGGTGTTGAACCATAGCGGCGAAAGCGATCGGCTGGGCCCGACCTTGGGCATGCGGGGCCTGGACAGCCGCTATTATGCCCGCGGCCCGGATGGCGCGCTGCTGAATTACACCGGCACCGGCAATATGCTGGATGCGCGCGAACCCATGGTGCGCGCGCTGATGCTGGATACAATGCGCCACTTCGTGCGCCATTGCGGCATAGATGGTTTCCGTTTCGACCTCGCCACTGTGCTGGCGCGCGGACCCGATTTCGATCCCGGGGCGGCGATCTTTGCAGAGATAGAAGCCGATCCGCTGCTACGCGACCGGGTGATGATCGCCGAGCCCTGGGATATCGGTCCAAACGGTTATCAGTTGGGCAATTTTCCGCCCTCCTGGCTGGAATGGAATGACCGCTACCGTGACGATGTGCGCCGTTTCTGGCGCGGCGATGCCGGCGCCGCCGGCATCCTCGCCACCCGCATGATGGGATCATTCGATGTGTTCCACGGCCCTGTGACACGCACGGTCAACTACCTGGCATCCCATGACGGATTCACCCTGGCCGATCTGGTGACCTACCGTGAACGCCACAACCTGGCCAATGGCGAGGACAATCGTGATGGCCATGGCGAAAATTTTTCCTGGAATTGCGGTGTTGAAGGTCCCAGCGGTGACCACCTGGTCAACGCCAAGCGGGCCGCCGCATTACGCGCCATGTTGGCCACGCTTTTCGCCTCGCGCGGCACCATCATGCTGACGGCGGGAGACGAATTCGGCCTCAGCCAGAACGGCAACAACAACGCCTATGCCCAGGATAACGAGACAAGCTGGCTGGACTGGGAAAACAGGAATCAGGCCCTGGAGGATTTTGTTGCCGGCCTTTCGGCCTTCCGCAAAACCCATCCCAACCTCTCTAGGCCTGCTTTGCTGGACAACGCCGTCTGGACCAGCCTGGACGGTGAGCCCATGACGCCAGCCATCTGGGAAGATGCCGGCACGAATGGATTTCGCGTCACTATTCCCGGCGGCAGCACTCTTCGCGTGGACCGCCGGTCAGGGATCGTCGATTTCGTCACGGACTAGTGCAGGACCTTGAGGATGTCGACGGGCTTCTCCGGCGACCAGAATATCCGGTGATGCAGGTCGGACTTGACCTGCGCCAAGGCTTCGCCTTCCGCCATGTATCCCAACGCGTGGAGCACAAGTGAAATTTGATTCAGTGCCTTGAGAAAATACTGCACATTTTCGGTTTCATTTCGATCGAGCGTCGCAGCGCCGCCAGGGCGTTTTTTCCTTGTGCGTTTCGCCCCAATCTTCGTCTGAACCTTGGATTCAGTTTTTTGTCTTGATGTCATGCATGCCCCTCCCGCGCGGGCGAATAATGTCGCAATTTGAAGGGGTTGTACGTTCCACCACAGGAACGCCTTGTTGCACAAGCGGGGAAAATGTTTTCAGCGTTCGCTTTGGAGGTCCTTCCAAGGGCCTCATCGCACGGCGTTTTTTGCGATGCCTTCAATACGCAAATTTGAGGCAATATCTCGCTAACCAGGCGCGCCGCCCTACAACCGAAAATAAACTGCGCCACCAAGGGTTGTATTCCCGATTTTCGAGACCCGTCGTCGATCGGAAATGCTCGCACACGTGATCACGGGCTGCATCAGACAGCTTCGGTGCGATTTATCCTTGGCGTCTCTTGCGGCCACCGCGTGTTTTTTCCTTCCGCTTGCGGCCCAGTCCCATTTTTTTTGCCAGGGCCGAGCGCTTCGCCGCATAGTTTGGCGCCACCATGGGATAGTCCGGCGGCAATCCCCATTTGATTCGATATTGTTCCGGCGTAAGGCGGTATTTGCGGAACAGGTAACGCTTCAGCGTTTTGAGCCTGACGCCATCTTCCAGGCAAATGATGTGATCCGGCGTGACGGACTTTTCTATCGCGACCGGCTTGGGCAGCAGATCGGATTGATGAAGCGCCAAGGGAAATGGAGGAAGTTGAGACGGGCCGGACGATACCTCTCCCAAGGCCGAGAGTTTTGCGTATACCGTCTCCAGGACATGCGGGAGCTGGCGCAGGTCGATCTCATTCTTGTTCAAATAAGCCGCAACTATATTGGAGGTCAATTGCAGCAGGTCATTCCTGGCTTGCGCCAGATCTGCGTCCAACTGGCGGCCACTCTTATCCACATCCATCTCCTCACCAGACATAGAAATACCGAAACAAATAGCTTTCTGACTAAAGGCCGCCGGACATCTGCTCCAGTTAAGCCGATAATTCTAGTTTGAAATAAAATGTTCATACTTCCCCCCAACTGCAAGTCAATTTGTGGTCGACACATACCCAGGCTGGGGAGCTGGACCCGTTTTTCCAACTACAGACGGTAAAAGATGGTTAATTTCATTGCATTACCAGAAACGTCTGCTGAAAAAGAATACCGTTTACACAATCTTTACTTTGGGGGCTTTCCCACTCCGATGAATCGTGGAACCGTTTCACCTCGGGAAACGAGTTTGCGATTTGTCCAGCGGGCCGTCATACAGTCGGAGCGCGACACGAGCTGCCATCGAGCGGGCGGAGCTGGCACCTCGCGGACGAAAATTCGTCGCGAGTTGGCTTTCGGCCTGGCATGGCGACCGTCTGCCATCGCCTGCCACCTTTCCTCCCGAACGGCTTCAAAACCTGAAAAGCCTGCTGATGGTCTGCGCTGTGAAGCCCGACCGCAGCGCGAAAGTCACTTTTGCGGGCCAGGAACTTACCCGTATCGTGGGACGGAAGCTGACCGGCCTCGATTGGCTTTCGCTCATTCCCGCGAAATACCTGCCAGAACGCATGCAAAGGACAGCGTCCGTCGCGGGCGGCGCGATATTACGGACCATAAGACAAGTCACCTTGAACCGTGGCGGGAAATACACCTTCGAGATCATCAGTGTTCCGCTGCGCCCCGACAGAGATGGGACGGTAGAGGTTTCCACTTTTTTCGACTGGAACCCGCCGGATAAAAAGGCGGTCCTGCTGAGCCTGGGAGAGATCGTAAAACCGCCGGCTCTCGCAGAGTTCATTACCATCGTCCGATCGGAAAGCGCCAAATCTCCTCCACGGCCGGCGGAGCGTGAACTGAAAGACGAACACCAAGTCAAAGTGACCTCACAGGCGGCGGTCCGCTTTGTAATGAATTTCATGCGCGAAGCGATGAAAGCCTATTCGGCCGCGGGCCTGGATCCCACCGATTATCTGATCGCGATCACCATAGACAGCCAGAACGTCGCCCATGTCCAAAGCGATCCCAATATCAGCCACCGCTATGCAGGCTTGATCGACCCGGATTGGATGCGCCGCGGCATCAGCAGAGCTGCTGTGTCACGGACAACGCATATCCCGCTGGAGACGGTACGCCGCCGCATCAACCGGATGATCGAAAAAGGAATCCTCAGGGAGCGGCGGGACGGCATCATACTGTCCTATGGCAACCGGATCGATATTTCCCTGCGCACCGGCAAGATGCGCTTCGATACCCATCTGGTTGAGCAGCTAGCCGCCGAACTCCACGCCCGGGGTGTCGTTTTTTAAAGACAATGCGGCCCAGCGCCAGAGCGCTGACCGTTGGCGAGAGACCAAAGAAACGCTTGGGGAAGCCGCCGGTCCAAGGACAATTTGACCTGTCGCGCAACCTATTGGAAACTATACTTTGCTTGCTGGCATACTATAGCCGAAATTCCTTCACAATACATTGAAACAGCGCTATTTTTGCCCCAATAATACAGATGGCAGGCAGCGTCCTTGCACGACAACTGTCCATCGAAGGGAAGATGCGGCTCATGCCTTGCCGGAAGCGGCCCGGCATGGGGACGGATTGGGGGCTGAGTGGAAAAGCCGGAAAAAATCAAGATGCAGGACGAGCCAAAAGTGACGGGCCCGGAAAAAGCCGGCCCAAAGGAGGCTGTGCCTCCGAGCCAAACGACAACCAATAGTGGCTGGATCAGCAGCCAGCCTTCACGAGACGGGAAGACCAGCCAGAGCGCTTGGCCGTCCTCTCTGGATGATCTTTTCCTGTTCGATCCCAACTTTGAAAGCTGCTGGTAAGCGGTGGGCGCCCAACCCCACTTTCCGGTGCAGGACAACGGCCCATTCGCCTTGGCACAAGCAATAGTCGCAGGGCGGGACCAAACCATCTATCGGCATATCCCCGACACCCTGCCCGGCATCTACCGCAAGGCGCTGCGCGCGAAGCGCACTCCATTCCTGATCGCGGAGGGTGAGAACGTCAGCCTTGAAAGCCTTGTCGACCGAAGCACCACCTATGCCGGGCTATTCATCGAGCGGGGCATCAGCAGGGGTATGCGGGTCGCCTTGGATCTGCCGGACGATGGAGATTGGATCGCCGCCTTTATCGCTTTGACATCCATGGGCGCCACGGCCGTATTGGCCCATGGCGCCAATTTCGCAAGCCAGATTGCCGGGGCGGGCTGCACTGCTGCTGTTACGCAAGGCGATCCCGGCCTGCCGATATGCATCGGTCCAGAGACGCTTTCCGCTGCGCGCCACATCCGGTTTGTGCTTCCGGCTGTCGAAATCGATCCTGAACAGGATGCCTGCATCACCTTTACGTCGGGCAGCACGGGCGATCCCAAAGGGGTGGTTCTCACCCATCGCGGCATCACCACGGGGCTGGCGAACATGATGCTGGCAGGCACGCTGGCCGCGCGCGGCGCGTCCGTACCGATGACGAAGCCGGTGGCGCCTGCGGTGCTGCTGCGCCCGCCGCTTTCCCATGTCAGCGGCTATATGCAGGTCTTGTTGATGTTGATGGTCTCGGGGCGGGTTGTGCGGTCATCGGACACCGACATCTGCCGGCTCATCGCGGAGCATCAGCTCACATCGATCACCGGGATATCCGATGGCGAGATCGACATGCTTCTGGCGTCTCGGGATTCAATTCACCCATTGCGATCCATAGCAGCGGCAGGGCGCAGCCTGCCCAGGCGAACGCGCCTGGCTCTTCGCAAGACCCTGCCCCATCTGGGCTTGGGATCGGGTTACGGCCTGACGGAAACCAATGGCCTGGTCTGCGCCGTCGGCAATCATGAATTGGATATACGCCCCCATGCGGTAGGCCGGGTGTTGCCCACCGCGCAATGCCGCATTCTGGACCGGGACGGAATGGACTGTGCGGCGAACGAAAGCGGCGAGATATGGCTGCGGGGCGCCATGCTGATGCGAGGCTATTGCAACAGGCCAAGTCATACGATGCCGGACGGATGGTTCGCCACCGGCGATATCGGCTATCTCTCCCCAGACGGCATGCTGAATGTGCTGGACAAGGAAGATCGCTTTCTGCGCAGCGGTGGAGAGCGCATTTCCTGCCGCGACATCGAGGAGGCTGCGCGGGAAGCAGCCGGGATCCTGGACATCGCGGCGCTGCCGATGACGAAGCCTGGCGGCGAGGACAGGCTGCTGATTGTCGCCGCGCGCCCCATTGTCGATTTTTCCCCGCTCAAGACTGCGCTGGCGCTGCAATTTCCGGCAGAGTTGATCCATCACGCGGCTTTTGTGGCGGCGGAGAAGTTGCCCCGCACGGCATCGGGCAAGATCGCCTATGCCCGACTGCTGGAAGACGCGGTGTCTTAGATGATCCAGGCGCGGCTCGAAGCGATCGTTGAAGAGGTGCGCCTCCAAACCGGCGTGCCGGGATTGGCGCTGTGCCTGGAGCGGGATGGCGAGCGCTGGTTCGCCGCCAGTGGCACAGCGCGCGCCGGCACCGATATTCCGGTGGCGCGCAAAGCCCGGTTCGATGTTTCCTGCCTGATGAAATTCCTTCTTTCGGCCACCGCCCTCAAGCTGGCGGCGCGCGGCGAAATAGACCTGCAGGCGGATGCGGCATCCATCCTGCCCGAACTGGGTGCCCCGCGCGGCATCCGGTTGATCCATCTGATGTCGCATGCCAGCGGCTATCACGGGGTGGATATCACCGACATGACGGTTCGCTGGGGCAGCAAATGGGAGACATTCGCGGCACGCTTCCGCGATGCGCCGCAGCTTTTTGCGCCGGGCTCCACCTTCAATTATGAGCATAGCGAACATGTGATCCTGGGCGAGGCGCTGCGGCGGGTGCTGGGGTCCGGTCCCTCCGAGCTGGTTCATGAAAACCTGCTGACGCCGCTTGGATTAGAGTTGCAGGACGCAACAGCCGGTGAGACGGCAGTGTCCCCTCACGCCTTCTCAGCCCAACGCGGCGCCTACTTACCCACCAGGCTGCCGCCCTTCGGCCCATTCTGGGAAGCCTCGCTTCCAGCTTTGACGATCAGCCTGGACGAGGTGGTGTCGGCTGCTCAGGCGGCGTTTGCCGATGGCCCTATCGCGACGGCGCTGCGCAAGCCCCTGGTCAGCCTGCCCCAAATGGCACGGTCGGAAAGCCGCGCGGAAAAACCGCCGCGGCAGTTCTCGGCCGCCTGCGGTCTCTATGACGATGGGCTTGCTGGCCATAACGGTTCGATGTTCGGACAGACGGTTGGTTTCCGCATCGATCCGCGCAGCGGTGCCGTGGTGGCGGCCGGGGTGAATGCCTATTCCGCCCATGCGCGGGACACCGCCTTGCGGCGCGCGCTCGATCTTCTGGAAAATAAAGAACCGCACTCAACCGAACAACCGCTTTGGTATGCGCGGGACGAGATTTTCGGTGGATTAAGCCCGGAAGCGTGTGAAGCCCGCTATGTCGGTTCCTATTTGGGAGAAGTTACGGTCGCGCGCGAGGGCGCAGACCTGCGCGTGGCAGTGGGGCCGGACGGCAATCGGCAGAGCGCCTTCAAGATTGTTTCACAAGACGGCCGTTACGCCATCCGGAGCCGGATGCCGGTGGCACTGCGCTTTCAGCCGGCCCCCGATGCGTCGGCATCTCTCTTCCTGGGCGTACATGCCTACAAGTCCGCAGCTCGCAAGACCCGGACCGGAATGATTGTCGCGGAGACCGTGGATGGCATCTGAATTCGAGAACGAACTCGGCAGGCTGATGATGCAGTTCACCACGCCCGGTGTTTCCGTCGATATGCTTGCGAAGAGAAAACGTCACAGCGCGCATATGGGCCGGCTGACCGCGGGGGGAGCGCTTCCGGTAACCAAGAAGGCGCGCTTCGCCACCGTCTGCCTGATCAAACTACTGATCGCGATCGATCTCCTGATGATGGCGGAAAAGGGCGAGATCGATCTGGATGCCCATATCGCGGACTATCTGCCCGAGCTCGGCCAGGGGCCCAAGGCCAAGGGCCGATTCCTCAAGGTCCGGCACCTTCTGTCTCATACCGGCGGCTATCGCAGCTTCACCACACAGCACCTTCTGCCGCTGGCCCATGAATCCTGGCAGAACTGCGTGAGCCTGTTGCATGACACAGACCAATTGTTCGAGCCCGGAACGGTGTTCGATGACGACCATCTCAGCCACATCATCCTGGGCCAGATGGTGGAACGCGTGCGGGGCAGGCCGCTTCTGGATGCGGTGGGCGACGACGTCTTGCGGCCCTTGGGCATCGTGCCGGGCAATCGGACCAAGGATGCTGAACAGCCCGATATCTATGCCTCCCGTCACGATTGGAACAGGGCCGAAAAGAAATGGGAGCCGGAGCCCGATCTCTATGTTGAGCCCGATCCCGCTTTTGGTGCCATTTCCCATCTCAGCATGACCAGTGCGGACATGCTGCGCCTGGGCGAAGCTCTGCTGGCGGTGCCACCCGCCGCCGGGAAATTCTGTTTCTCCCAATTCGTGAAGGACAGACTCTTTTCCGAAGAAGTGCGCTTGCCGACGGAAATCACACCCATGCGCATCACGCGCTGGAGCGTGCGCGCCTATGGCCTGGGCATGGCGCGATTCCGCGATGGCCATTGCGGCCGCCTGACCACAGGCCGGGGACACAATAGCGGGCTGGTCTTCGATAAGAATCGGCAATCTGTCCTGGCGTGCGCCATGAACACGCCCAATGTCTGGGAACGCGAGGTGCTGGTGAACACCTTACTCGCCAAATTCGCCGGCGACGCGTCCATCGTTCCCGAAGCCAAGGCCCTGGATCTGGATTTCGACGAATTCCTCCACCCCTTCACGCCGCGCGAGCTTGGGGGTGTCTATCTCGGCTTCACGCCGGAACCGATCGAGATCTTTGCCGGCCCCCGCAGCTTTATCGTCCGCATCGACAAGGAAGACCGCTATCAGTTTGAAGCCACGTCCGAAAACCGGCTCGTCATGCTGGCCCGGATGCCGGTGCCGTTCGGCCTGTTCCAGGACCCGGTGTCGCGGCGTCCTTGCCTGACCATGGGAATGCACCCGTTCAAGAAAGTGGGTTGAGATGACAACACCATTCGAAGCAGAAGTCGCCAGGCTGATGGCGGAATTCAACACGCCCGGCCTTGCCGTGGAAATGCTGGCGCGCGGCCGGCACCACAAGGCGCATGCCGGACGGCTGGCGGCCGGCGGCAGCCATGCGGTCACGCCCCAAACGCGGTTCGGGACCGTGTGTTTGATAAAGACCCTGCTCGCGATCGAAATCCTGATGCTGGCGGAGAAGGGTGAGATCAGCCTGGACGCGAATATCGCGGAATATCTGCCTGAGCTGGGCAAGGGCCCAAAGGCCAAGGGCCAATTTTTGAAGATCCGCCACCTGCTCTCACACACCGGCGGCTTCCGCAGCTTCACCACCCAGCGCCTTCTGCCAAAGGCGCATGAGTCCTGGAACAATTGCGTGGAGATGCTGCATGAAACTGAGCAGCTATTTGAACCGGGAACCGTGTTCGATGACGAACATCTGGGCCACATCATCCTGGGGCAGCTGATCGAGCGCCTGATGGGCAGGCCGTTTCTGGACGTGATCCGCGAAGAGGTGCTGACGCCGCTGGGCATCCGGCCCGGAAACCGGACCGAAGATGCGGCGCAGACGGAAATCTATGCCTTTCGGCATGAGTGGAATCGCGAGACCAAGCAGTGGCAGGCCGAGCCCGATAGTTATCTCGAACCCGATCCGGCCTTCGGCGCAATCTCCCATCTCAGCATGACAAGTGCCGACCTTTTGCAGTTGGGCGAAGCATTATTGGCGGACGAAGCAGACGCCGGTGCGCCTGCGATCTCGCCCTGGGTCAAGGAGAAGCTGTTCACGGAAGTGGTACGGGTGCCCCGCGCCCTGAACCCGATGCGGATCACCCGCTGGCATGTCGGCGGGTTCGGCCTGGGCATGGGCATTTTCAGGGGTGGGCACCGCGGCTGCGTCACCACCGGCCGCGGCCAGAACAGCGCCATCGTGTTCGACAAGGACCGGCGATCGGTGGTGGCGTTGGCGATGAACAGCGCCAATGTGCTGGAGCGCGAGGCGTTGCTCAACAGTCTGTTCGCCAACTTCGCGGACGATACCTCCATCGTGCCGGAGCCCAAGGAACTGGACATCGGGTTCGACGAATTCCTGGGGCCCTTCACCACCCGCGATATCGCCGGCGCCTATCGGGGCTTCCGGCCGGACCCGGTCGAGATCTTCGCCACGCCCCGCAGCTTTTCGCTGCGCCTCAATGGCGAGGAGCAGTATCTGTTCGAGGCGTCGCCCGATAACCGGTTGATGATGCGGGCCAAGACTTCGACCTCGGTGGGCCTGTTCCAGGACCCGGTCTCCCGCAAGCCCTGCCTGATGATGGCGATGAATGCATTCAAGAAGGTGAGTTGAGCAAGACAGGCGAGCGGCTGGGAAGGACGGTCCGAAATTGGTCTAGGGGCTCAGTAACGCCATCTCGTGCGTTTGGGGTTCGGGCGTGTCCCCCGGTTGCGGCAGGCTGAAAATGCCGGCTTCGGTCACCAGATAATCGAACCGCATCTTTTTGAACGACCGCGCCGCGTCCGCCACCGTTTCGACCAATGGCTCGCTCGCGCAATTGAACGAGGTGTTCACGATCACCGGTGCAAAACCCCTGCTCTTTATGCGAGCCAAAACGCCATAAAGCAGTTCGTCCTCTTTATCTATGACCTGCACGCGGGCAGTGTTGTCCACATGCGTCACAGCCGGGATGGCCCGTGATATAACCTTGGAGGTGGTCAACATGAACCGGCATTCCTCGGGATCGCCGACAAAATAGTCATGGAAATCATCGATGGAACAAATCGGTGCCAGAGGCCGCCAGCTTTCCCGCCGCTTTGACCGGTTGATTCTATCGCGGGTTTCTTCCAGTCCCGCCCAGGCGATGATGGACCGCCGGCCAAGGGCCCTTGGGCCAACTTCCGAACGCCCCCTGTGAAGACAGATGATCTTTCCCTCAAGCAGGCTGTCGGCGACGAAATCGACGCGGCTTTCGGGACGCACATCGACAAGGACCAGGCCGGATTGGATTTCGTCGAACGCGTTATGATCCAGAGACGAAGGCGGGAATGCGGCCGCCATCACGCCTTCGGCACAGTTGAACTTGAGCGGGATGTGCAGGAAATAATGGGCGGCGACAGCCGCGCCCAGCGAAAGTCCGGTGTCGGCCACCGCAGGCAAGGGCCGGAAATCCAGGCCGGGATAGCTTTGGCTTATGGCCGTGTTGGTGGGGCAGTTCAGGGAAAAGCCCCCGGTCATGAACACACGGGAATAGCCGTCGAGCGCAAGCGAGAGCTTTTCGCAGTAAGAGCCGATCTGCTCGACATACACTTGCTGCACAAGCTGCTGGGTATTGGCGGCGGACTGAATGGCGAGCGCAACATCCTTGAAGCCGAAGCGAAACTTCGCGATCACCTTGTCCCGCAGAACCTGATCGAGGCTGGCGCTGGTTGCCAGCAGAGTCGCGATATACCCGGGCGGCAAGGTATCCGGAGCATGCAGGCTTTGCGAATATTGCCGGATGATCGCGTCCACATGCTTGTTGGGCCGGGCGTAAGACGACAGTCCCATCAGTTTGCCGGGATCGATGCCGAACTGGCGGCTGACCAGATCGTAGATATTGCCCAGGGCCAGCCGGTGGCTGGCGAAAGGCAGGGCTCCGTCCGCTTTGTCGAACAGATAAATACCGCCGCTGGTAAAGGGCGCGGCGACCAGTCCGCCATCATGGGTGACCATGATCGAATGCGCGCCGCTGTAATAGCCCGCATAATTGGCATGCGCCGCATGGTGGTCGACGAAGAAACCCGGCTTTGAGATCTTGCCGATCGTCAATGTCAGCGGGGTCAGGCACCTGGCCTGCATCTGGCTTTTTACGTCTGGCGCGGCGCCGGTGAAATCGCGGGCCAGATTGGTGATGGCAGTGAAGCTCGATGAGATGCCGCGAAATACAGGACCCCAGTCCAGCCGCATCGGCGATGGCGAGACACTGAGCTTTTCCCGCTCGACATGAACCGCCCACCCGCCGGTCACCCCGTCGAAGAAGCGGTAATTCTCGGATGCCCAGTGCGGGGATGGACGGCAGAATTTGGCGTGATCGGGCGTATATCCATAGGTTACCGCGATGTCGGCCGAATGAAACAGGCCCCAGAGCTGCGTTCCCGAGACCGCGACGAGATCGAACTCGTCGAAGCCCATGTCCAGTCGTTCCAGGTAGACCGCTATCAGATCGGAGGTGAGGCCGAAGTGATGCTTGATGCGGGTTTCCCGTTCCAGTTCGCAGAAATCGATCAGCATGCCATCTTTAAAAACGCAGAGGGAGGCGTCATGCCCGAAATTGATGGAGAGCAACTTCATACCGGATTTCACCCCTGCCCTGCATCACGACTTCGGTTTGAAGATTACCGCATGGTACCGCGTCCCTCCAGCTGCCCGATGCAGCAGCAGAGCGTTGTGGGCCCGCGATCAACGGGCGATTGACCCGATTTGGCACGTTGCAAGTTTGGTCTCGTTTCGAGGACGGCTTCTTTGAGCGCGGGTAGATTTCGCGCACGCATTATTTTACTAGGGGAAAATGCCTTCGGGAGAGTTGCGTGGGCGCAGCAGGAACGGATGTATCGTCGCTGTGTTTCCCGCTCACTTTCTAAGGCTCTTTGGTGACGCAATGCGAAGCCACATCTGGATTCTCGATATAGTGTCCAATTTTCCGTATGGGGCCAGCATCGAATAAGGCAACACGATTATCTGCAAAGGCTCCAGCCGAGAACTTATCGTTCTCGTCGAGTCGAGTGAACACTCCAGAAAACACCGGACGCCCCCCTCGCATAAGTCTCACTTTTAAGTCGTACGTACCGTATCCCCCAAACACTATCATCGATAGTGCCGATTTATCCTTGGGAACTTCAGGGTGAACTGGCTTTAGCTCAGAAATCCATTCGATAATCTTAGCCCCGCCATTTGCGTTATCAATTCGACAGCGTCGGGTGAATATTACGCTGTTGGGCAAAGGTTCTGCGACACTTTCCATCGGATGAGTGTAAATCTCTATGTGCAGCGATTTCGGCTCACCTATCGCGCTCAACATCTGAAGAACTTGCGCGTCCGTCATTAGCTTATAGGACTTCAGAACCGTAGCTGCTCTTACGTCTCCCATTACATTCACCGAACATAGAAGCCCAAGCGAAAAGGCAAGTCGGAAGCTATGATGCCACCTGCCAATTCCCATCTCGCATCCCCTTTTCTGCTCAGGGCAATTTATAATTAATCAACGGTCCACTGGGCCCATTCCTATGGTATCGCGGATCGACGACCTTGACAAATGGAGAAACGGGAGCAGAGGCCGTTCCCTGATAGGCTGTATGGTTCAATCTTACAGGCTCGCCCAGAGACTTGGCAGCAGCATTTTCTAAGCCACTACCGTTTGTGTAGGCGAGAATGGCTTTAATATCCGGGGAATTGGCTAGGCTGGACGACAAATCTGTCGCTGTAAGGCCCGAAATCACGCGCTTTTCTTCTAGGTTATTGTAATCAGCCGTTCGTGTAGTTCGTAGGAGGGCATTGCCCGCGGGAGATATTGAATACCCAATCGCGTGATCAAGTTCATGCAACAGCGCCAGTGCCGGTGACGCGACTCCCAATATGGTTGGTGAAGAAGCCGTCGGATTATTCGTGTATGTAATGGCCGCCGACGGATCCCAGTATACCGCATTACTGCCGGGCCCGAAGAAATCTGTGCCCTTTTGCGGCAAAATCGGAACGTTCTCGCTAAGAGCTTTTTGAACTGCGTTCCCCGCACGATCATCCAACGCTAAATAGTCAAGTGCGAGAGACAACGCGTTCGTGTCGACTTCGATCGGGTCGCCCATTTCGTGGCCAAAATCCAGCCATTTGGATGCGACGTGGACTGTAGAACCATCACTTGCACGTTCCGAATGTTCATAAACCCATATCTTGTCATCGAGGCGTGCGTACGCGATGTCGCGGTCGGTTAGTATCTTCTCGAGAGTCGAAGCGTCTTGCATGTTTTGATAGGTATGATGAGGGATTAACGCTCGCTCGCTCCCCGCTTTTTCAACAGCGGACTGCCAGCTACTCGGATCTCCCGTAACATTGGTCGCTGCAAGGGCGTCCGCAGCATCGACTTGCATGCCCTTGGATTGGTATTGGCCCGCAAGCTCACTTTCACGGATACTGTCCGCAAAATACGCTCCGACTGTCTGACCAATCGTATCTGGCAGCGCTGCGATGAGGTTGTCGCCGAAATCGGTACCGTTGATCAAAGTACGAGTAGCCGCGTTGGCGATTCCCGCTGCGAGACCTGAAGTGAATCTTTCTGCTCCGACATTCATATTGCTGTTGTTGAAGTTGAAGGATCCATGCACAGAATCGCCCACATATTGGCCGACCCCGGCTCCAATACCTGCGGCCGCCACGCCAGCCCAGTCGAACTTGCTTTGCAGACCGGTAGCGACACCGATACCTTGGCTGACTACACTGCCTACTACGCCACGCGCGACTGCGCCGCCGACATCCCCAAGCGTCTCGCCCAGCAATCCTGCTTTTCCGAATAGCCCGCCTGAGCCAAGCGCTCCGCCAACCGCTCCGCTGATGGCGCCCATGGCAACGCCGCCCCAATCGAAGCTTTTCTGGATGCCCGTAGCCAGTCCGACGGCCTGGCTGGCGACGCTGCCGGCGACACCAGCAATGGCTCCGCCAACGATGGCGCCGCCAACCTGGCCCAAGCCCAATGTCGTCGCAGCGAAACCCGAGGCGGCGCCGTAAGTGACAACCGTGACCGCAATAGCGACCACAGCTAGCAGGATTGTGCCCAATATCCCACACCCACCGTGGTGGCGGCTCTGCTGAACCGGGGGCGCCGGCGGAGGCGGAGGCGGCGGAATTTCCGGCGCGGTCGGCGAGACGTCACCGACGCCCAGGTTCGGGTCATAGACCTTGAAGGTCGAAGAACTGTTGTGGAAATTGTGGACCTGGTTGTTGGGGATGACGATGCTCATCCCCACCGGCAGGGTGGAATTGGCGTTCAAGCCATTCGCCTGCGCGATCAGGTACCAGAGATTGGCATCCCCCCACAGCGACCGCGCGATGCTTTGCAGTGTGTCGCCCGGCTTGATCACATAATTGCTGGCCGTGCTGGTGGAGTCATAGCCGTTGATCGGGTCATAGCTCTGGTCGAAATCAGCATAGGGCGTCGCATCGCTGGACCCGTTGCGGAACGGACCATAGCCCTGTGACGTGGCGACCCGCGCTGCGACCGAGGTGACATAGTCGGTGTTGCTGGTGCCGTTGTTGGTGACATCGCCGATCGCCATGCCGGCCAGGTAGTAGTGCAGCTCATGAGGTGCGTTGCCGCCGGCGGTGTAGGAAACGTCGCGCTTCATCACCTCGCCCATCATGTTGGTGATATAGGTGACAGTGCGCGGCTGGCCGTCGTTGATGTTGACCTGCTGGAGATGGCCCTGGGCGTCATAATAGTAGTTGGAGACCCAGGCGGTCGCCGAACCGACCACTTCGTCATAAGCGTCGTGCCAGGTTGCCGAATAGGAGTTGGTCCAGGTCTCCCAATAGCCATCGTGATGGATGGTCTGAGTGGAGTCCGAGACGTAAGTGCTGGACGAGATCTGGGCGCTGTCGCGCATGATATAGGTGTTGGTGTAATCGGTGCTGGCGTCCGTCGTCATGGAGCCACCAGTCGGAACGTGGCTGTTGGTGGTGTGGCTGTGTACCAGCACGCCGCCGAGATAGCCGCCCGTGGCGACGCCGGAAGCCGTGCCGCTCTGCGCGACATAGCTGTAATCCGTCGAGGCGTAGTAAGTGCCATCCGACCGCACCGTGGTGGTGTCGTCGTGGGTTACCTGCGAGATCGCATCGTAGCTGGCGGTGCGGGTGTAGGTGTTGGTGCCTGAGCCGTTATATTCCTTGTAGGAGGTGGTGCGGCCCATCACGTCCAGGCCATAGGCCGCTAGCGGATTGGCACTGCCGCCATTCATGCTGACATTGGCGGCCGCCAGGAAACCGTCGGCGGTATAGACATATTGCTCCTGCCGCACCGTGCCGTCGTTCATGGTGGTGGTGGCAGTGGCGCGATTGCCGGCCGCGTCATAGCTGAGGTCCGTGCCGTCGGCACCGCGGCTGATGGTGCCCGACCCACGGCTGCCCGTGAACACACCCTTGGTGGTCACGAAGCGATTCATCGAGTCGTACTTGTACCAATTGTCCTGCTCGCTATCGGTGCTGGCGATATTGCCGGCGGCATCCAGGGCCCGATAAAGGGCATCGCGGCGGCGGGTATTGCCGTTGGCGTCATATTCAAAATTGATCGTCGTCGGCGCAGCCTGGCCGTAACCGGCGTCATGGATGCTGGTGACGCGGTTCATGGCGTCATAGGTGACGGTTTCAGCTTCCAACCATGTGGTGGACGGCGTGGGATAGGCCGTGCTCGACGTCACATAATGCGTGTTGGTGGCGCCGGCATAGTTGTCGGCATAGGTCGGATAGTCGAAGCTGTAGTAATCGTCGGTATAATAAGTACCGTACTCGGTGTGATAACCGGTGATCTGATACCCAGTGTGCGCGTTGGTGACATAGTGGCCATACGTGCCCGGATCCGAATACCCGTAAGCGGTATAAGTGTAGTAGGCCGTGTGATAAGTGGTCGGGTCGGCAACTTGATAGCCGACATAGTGGCCATAGCCGTAATCGTAGAAATAGCTGCTGCCGTAACAATTGTCGTAGTAAGTCTCCCCATCCTCAACCCAGTAGTATTCCGTGTGATAGGTCGTCGGATCGGCGGCCTGGTAAGAGCCCGTCTCCGGCCAGGCATAGATGGTCTGGCCATAGCAGCTGTCGGTGTAGCTATAAGCGTCGGAGACCCAGTCGTTGGTGTAATAGGTGTAGGCGCCATAGTCCGCCACCTGGGTCGAATAGTAATGCGGCGTGTGATTTATGCCGTGGCCGGCATGGTCGGTGTAGAAATGATAGGTCGTGCCGGAGGTCGTGTCGGTGGTGTAGGTCGTGGCGACCACATTGGTGTTCGTTATTATTGAGCCTTCATAAGTGCGGTTGCCGTCCAGGTCATATTCCAGGCCGGTATTATGGTCGACCGTATTGGTGGTGTAGACCTCGGTGAAATAGTAATTCGACACACCCGTGGTGTGGGTCTTTACTTCATAATAGCCGTCATAGGTGTCGTCGCCGTTGGATTCATAGACCGGGTTGCCCCAGCTGTCGTAATAGGAGACGTGATAGGTCGGCGGGACATAATAGTTGGTGTAGTAGCTGTAGTCGGTGCTGGTGGTGTTGGTACCCGCATCGTAATAATGGCTGGGGTTATAGTTGTAGGTGACGGTGATATCGTCGATGGATTTGAGCTGCCCGGTATTGTAGTAGCGGTACTCGATATGCTCGGCCGACGTCAGTGTCTGATTGGCGAGCTGGCCGGCCAGGTTATAGCTGAAGCTGGAGCTGTTGCCGCCGAAATCGCTCTTGGAGATGTTGCGGTTGAAGTAGTCGACCGTGGTGGTGCTGGTCAGGCCTGCGGCGCTGGTGGTGGATTCCACCCAGCCGCCGAACGTACCCAACGAGCCTCCGCCATAGATGGCGGTGTTGATCGAGGCGTTCCAGCTATAGCTCTGGCTGGTGACATGACCGGCCATGTCGATGCTTTGGACGACACGGCCCTGCGTGTCATAGTCGGTGCGGTCCTTGGTCGAGCTGGTATAGACGTTGTTCCAGTGGGCAATGCGCTGACCTAGTTCGTCGTAGAGATAATAGTCGATCAGGGTCTGATTTGAACCGGACAGGTTGCCGGCCGAGCCTGCCGCGCGGGTGGGATGGGTGACGGTAGTGAGCCGCCCCATCGCGTCATAATCCATCAGGGTGACGTTGCCCAGTTCGTCGGTCGCCTTGCGCTGATTGCCGAACACGTCAAAACCGAAGCTTTTGACGCCGCCGTCCGGGTGGAATTCCTTGACCACCGAAGCTTCGGTCCCGCCATAGCCGGTGCCGGCCAACAGGAAGCGCTTGGTGACATTGCCGTTGGCGTCCTGCACCGCGACCAGGCGCCCTGACAGGTCGTAATAGTTGACCTGCAGCGGATTGGCGGCACTGATGGCGCCGTTTTCCGCCGTGACATTGACGCTGGGATTCTGGGTCTGAACCAGCTTGCCCAGGGTGTTGTAGCTGTAGTTGGTGACATAACCGCGCGCGTCGGTATCCGACGTCACTTCGCCGAAGGCGTTGTAGCTGTGCTGCTTGGTGATGGTGTAGTTGGTGCCGGGGAAATTGATCTGGCGCAACGGCTCGACCGTGGAAATATTCTGGCCGCGGGCATCATAGGTTTTGTAGGTAACCACCATGCCTTGCACAACGACAGAGCCAAAGGCTACCGCGCCGCCGTTGGTCAGAAGGCTGGTAGCTTGAGCGATGGTGAGCGTCGACCAAGAATAGCCTGAGGGCAGCGCATTGCCATCGGACGTCACTTCCGCCGTCTGGTTGCCGTTCTGGTCGTAGTAGAAAATCTTGGTAACGCCGTCGCCGGACGTGGTTTTCCAGGCATGGCCGGCATTGTCGTAGGACGTCGTTTCCTGCCACAGGCCGTTGGCGCCCTTCGCGGTGACCTCGCCATAGGTATTGTATTGGGTCTGAGTGTAATCGCTAAAGACCCAAGCAGATCCGCTGTAGGAGGCAACCGATTGGAGGTTGGCCCGACCCAGCGCATCATAACCTGTCCACTTTGCATCTCTGACTGTGGCGCTACCGTCCGACTGGATGCGCAAATAGGTCTGGGCGCTGGGCCGGCCGTCGGCATCGAAATAGTAGATCGTCTGGAAGCCGCTGGCATCGGTAATGCTGTCCAGCCGGCCACCCTCACGATAGGCATAAGTTGTGACCAAGGTGGAGTTGGCCACGGTCCGGGTGAGTTGATCCACCCCGTTATAGGACATGGTCGTGGTTGGGGTGACGGTCGCACCCGTATAGTCGGTATAGCTGGCGGCGGTGATGCTGGTTTGACGGCCATAAGTGTCATAGCCATAAGCGGTTTGATCGCCAGTGGCTTCAGTCTTGGTAAGAACCTCACCCAAACCATTATAGGTATAGGTGATGGTGGCGTTGGTCGAAGCCGAGGCCAGGGTGCCGCTGCTGTTGACGGTATAAGCGGTGATGCCGGTGCGCTGTTCCGTCAGCCGGCGGCCGTTGCGATCATAAGTGAAGTTGGTGACCCGGTCATTGGCATTGCCCGCCACGCTGGACCGCAGGGTCGCGGGATCGCTGGAGGTGGAAGGCGCGCTGGCCAGCGCGGTGGCAAAGCGCTCTTCCTTGGTGACGTTGCCGTCGGCGTCCAGAGTGTAATAGGTGAGATACCGCCCCTGGTCGACCTGGGCGACTTTGGCGCCGCGCTTGTCGTAGTAATAATAGACGTTGTTGCCGCGTGCATCCTGCTGGCTGATGATGTTGCCGGCCTTGTCATAAGTATTGGTAATGACCAGGCTGGTCGTACCCTGGGTAAAGGCGGAGCCGTTGTAATAGCCGTACTGCACATTGGCGACGGTGGTGGTCGTCAGCCGGTTGGCGCGATCGTAAGCGTAGTCGGTCTCACGATAGTTGGAGCCATTGACCGGTGACGGCGCTGAGCCACCGGGCGAACCCGGCAGGCTCACGGAATCGCCATAGACTTTCTGAGACGTGGCGTTGCCATTGGCGTCATAGGTCCAGGTTGAAAGCGTGCCTACCGCATTGACCGACGCGATCTTGCGATTCAGATGGTCATAATAGAAGAAGGTCTTGGCGCCCGCCGGATCAATGGTCTGAATCAGATTGCCACGATTGTCATAGACATTGGCGGTAACCGGCGTCATCAGACCGGCTGTGAAAGTCGAAACAGTGTGTATCAGCGCCATGACATCGTCGCTGGACGTGGTGAGCAACCGGTCCATCTTGTCGTAGGTATAATTGGTGGTGTGCTGCTCGGTGAGGCCGTATGCCTCGATCATCTGGATGCGGTTGCCGCGGGAATCGTAGCTGTATTTGTTGGTGACCGAGGTGGCTTCGGTCGTGTTGTCGGACCTGACCGAGGTCTCGGCCTTTGTCTCGGACGTTAGCAACCCACGGCGGTCGAAGACATTGGTGGTGATACCGCCCAGCTTGTTGCGCACCGTGACCTGGTTTCCGAAAGCATCCAGGGTGTACTGCTCGTAATAGCCTTCCGCGTCGGTGACCTTGGTGACCTGACCCAGCAGGTTGCGGGTGAAGCCGGTGACCTCGTCTCCCGCCGCGGTGGTGATGGTGGGCAGGGTGCCGGCCGTGATGGTGCCGGTGACCTTGGTGGCATAATGGGTGATCTGCGCCACCTCATTGCCGATGGTGTAGTCGGTCTTGGTGACATAGCCCTCACCGTCGATCTGATAGGTCAGGCGGTTGAGCTTGTCGTAGAAGAAATAGCTGTTGTTGCCGCGT
>Ga0163163_10000482_pt1 | contig 36134 bp, 30 predicted proteins | sample S65metaG_FD_119766 | JGI IMG/M metagenome (GOLD analysis project Ga0163163, IMG submission 119766) | Switchgrass rhizosphere microbial communities from Kellogg Biological Station, Michigan, USA - S6-5 metaG | ecosystem: Host-associated > Plants > Roots > Rhizosphere > Soil | place: USA... | reverse complement strand
TCGTAGTCGCGTCCCTTGCGGCCAGGCCGGACCGTCAGAATGATAAAATTGAGCACGAACCACCATTTGAGGCGGTTCTCCTCGATCACACGCCGGTCCGACAGAAATTCCTTGAGATACCGGCGCATCGGCCAGTAACCGGTCGCATCGGGCGTGCCGAGGTTGACCAGCAGAACACCGATCCGGCCGCCGGTTGCCGGAACTATCGCTGGACTCATGGCTTGCGCTCGTCCGCAATCAGCTTGCCGTCATTCGGCAACGTGCCGGGCGCCGTCAGTTTCACGGAGCCCTTCAGCTTCGTGACCGACTGCAAGGTCGCGGCAATCGCAGCCTCAAGAGCGGCGTCGGCCAGCGCACACTCGGCCAGCAGCGTCATCGTGTCCTGTTCAGCTTCACGGTCGACGATAAGGCGGACGCGCTTGAGCTCGGGATGGCGCGCCGCGACTTCTGCGATCTGCTTAGGATGCACGAACATGCCTTTGACCTTTGCCGTCTGGTCGGCACGGCCCAACCACCCCTTGATGCGTAAGTTTGTACGGCCGCACGGCGAAACGCCCGGCATCAGCGCCGAAAGATCGCCGGTGGCAAGACGGATCATCGGGTAGTCGCGATTAAAGGAGGTAACGACCACCTCTCCGACTTCACCGTCCGGCACCGGATCGCCGGTACCGGGCCGGACGATCTCGACGATGACCGTTTCGTTCACGATCATGCCTTCGCGCGCTTCGCTTTCGTACGCGATCACCCCCAGTTCGGCCGTGGCGTAACACTGAAGAACGGCGACGCCGCGCCGGCCAAGCTCGTCGCGCAGCGACGCCGGCAGCGCGGCGCCCGAAACAAGACCGCGCTTGATCGATGACGGGTCTTTTCCGGTTTTTTCGGCGGTATCGAGCAGGATCTTCAGGAAGTCCGGCGTGCCGACATAGCCCGTCGGCCTGTAATGCGCGATCGCTTCCAGCTGCTGCTCGGTGTTTCCGACGCCCCCGGGAATGACCGCACAGCCGAGTGCGTGCGCGCCCGACTCCATGATGAACCCGCCGGGCGTGAGGTGATAGGCGAAGGAATTGTGAACGACATCGCCGCTGCGGAATCCCGCCGCGAAAAGCGCGCGTGCGGCGCCCCACCAATCGCCTGCCGCACCCTCGGGCTCAAAAATCGGCCCTGGTGACATCAGCAGGCGCTTTACCTTTGCAGCCGGCGTGGCATTGAAACCACCGAACGGCGGGTGCTCTTTCTGCATGGCCACGAGGTCTGCCTTGCGAAAGACCGGCAATTTCGCCAAGGCCGCGCGTGCCTTGATGGCTTTTGCATCGGCCCCCTTGAGATGCCTGGCCCATCCCGGTGCAGTCATGGCGTGCGCGATAGCGGCGGGCATCTGCGCGAACTGGTCGCGCTCACGCTCGACGGGGTCGCGAGTTTCCAAAGAATCGTAAAATCGTCCCGCGCGGCTACTGCTGTCATTCCGCGTTTGTTGCAAGGGCCACCATCCCGCAGTACTCAGGTCGTCAGACCCAACCCGTCCGGTCGTCCATGCGTATTCTTTTCATTGATCCCTCACGCTGGCAATACACGGTTGACGCACCTTATGAACGCCCGCTGGGCGGCTCGCAATCGGCACTCTGCTATTTGGCAGCCGAGCTTGCACAACTTGGCCACTCGGTCACCCTGATCAACGGTATCACCACAGAGTCGGAAAGCCGTGGCGTAAGGCAGCGAAATCTGGAAGCGCTCGGCGCACCCGGTTTTTCCGATTCTTTCGACGTCGGCATCGTGCTCAATCTTGCCTGCGGCCACAATTTGCGGCGCGACTTGAACGTAAAAATCCCTTTGATCCTCTGGAATCAGCATGCGCATGACCAGGACGCGATTCAGAAGCTCTCCCGGTCGCGGGAACAGAGAGAGTGGTCGGCTTTTGCCTTTGTGAGCGATTGGCAACGTGGCTGCTTCGAGAAGGTCTTCTCGCTCCCGAGCGGAAAGACTAACGTGATGCGCAATGCCGTATCGCCTGCGTTCGCCAAATTTCTGAAAGTTGACCCGTGGTTCATGACGGGCGGCGCTCCTGTGCTCTTTTACACCAGCACACCGTTCCGCGGACTCGACGTCCTGCTGGATTGCTTTCCGCACATCCGCCAGTCCATACCTGACGTGCGTTTGCGAATCTTTTCCAGCATGCAGGTCTATCAGGTCCCAGCCGAGGCAGATCGTTACCGTGAGCTCTATGAGACCGCGCGAAACATGGCGGGCGTGGAATACATTGGCTCAGTCAGCCAAACGCAGTTGGCACAAGAGCTGGTGCGGATGGCAGCCCTCGCCTACCCGTCGACATTCGCCGAGACATCTTGCATCGCCGTGACGGAAGCCATGGCGGCCGGGGCAGCTGTGTACACGACCCGCCTTGGTGCTCTGCCGGAGACGGCTGGGGTGCACGCGACCATGATTGACTGGCAGCCCGACAAGACAGCGTTGGCCAGCGCTTTCGCAGAATTGGTCATTCGGGCGCTGCAAGAGGCGCGTGAAAATCCGCAAGAGGCGATGGCGCTCCTCGCGCAACGCCGCGCATACATCCAGGAAAACTATTTGTGGCCGGACCGCGCGAGGGAATGGGATGATTGGCTGGCCGCTGTCATCGGCAAGGGCGATTCGAGGCCGCTTTAGCCTTCAGGCCAACCACCTCTTACGGCGGCGATAGTGCTTGCCTTCGCGGAAGGATTTGCGCTTGCCCTCGGCAATGCCGAGATAGAATTCCTTGACGTCTGCGTTCTCGGCGAGCGCCTTTGCCTCACCGTCCATCACCACGCGGCCGTTTTCGAGAATATAGCCGTAACGCGCAAAGCGCAGCGCCATATGGGTGTTCTGCTCGGCGAGCAGAAAGGATACGCCCTCCTTTTCGTTCAGGTTCTTCACGATCTCGAATATCTCCTCGACGACCTGCGGCGCCAGCCCCATCGACGGCTCGTCGAGCAGGATCATTTTCGGGCGCGACATCAAGGCACGGCCGATAGCGCACATCTGTTGTTCGCCGCCTGAGGTATAGCCGGCAAGCGAATCCCTGCGTTCGGCGAGCTTCGGAAAATACGCATAGACCTTGTCGAGATCCTCGCGGACTGCGGCTTTGCCGTCCTTGCGGGTGAATGCGCCGGTCAGTAGGTTTTCCTCGACGGTGAGATGGCCGAAGCACATACGGCCTTCCATCACCTGAATACAGCCGCGCCTTACCAGCTCGTTCGGCGATAGGTCCTGCACCTCGTTGCCGTCGAATTCGATCGTGCCTTTGGTGACGTCGCCGCGTTCCGCCTGCAGCAGGTTGGAGATCGCCTTCAGCGTGGTGGTCTTGCCGGCGCCATTGGCGCCGAGAAGTGCGACGATGCCGCCCTTCGGCACGTCGAGCGACACGCCCTTAAGAACAAGAATGACGTGATCGTAGATGACCTCGATGTTGTTGACGGAGAGGATGATCTCCGCAGCCGACGTGTTCGGTTGGTTTGCCGCCGCCGACATGATCTCTCTTAATTTCTTTTGGTCTGCTTCAAGAAAAACCTCTCCCCGGGTGAGCGGGGAGAGGTTCATTTCGTTCGATCAGGACGACTTGTCGCACGGCTCGGTGCGTTTCGGCCATCCGGAGTTGGCGGTCGAGTAATCCTTCGCCGCCTGCTCGATCAAGGGACGGACCTTGGCCTTGAGCGGCTCGATCCAGTCCGAGCCTTTCGTCCACTTGGTCCCGTCCCAGCGCGCCATATAGGCGGAGTTGTGGCCGTTATGGTCGTCGCAGGCGACTTTCATCGGCGCCGCAAAGCCGTCGGCCCCGATCTCCTTTAACCGCGCCTGCGTGATATTGAGCGTCTCCAGCCCCCGGCGCATATCGGCGCCGTTGATCACCTTTTTGCCCGAGACTTTCTGGGCATTGCGGATGGCTTCCGCGATGATGATCGAGTTGAGAACGCCGCGGTTGTAAAGGTTCTCGCCGACCTTTTCCTTCGGCGCGAGGCTTTTGCCCTTGTCGACGACGTGCTTCTGGATGTCCTTGATGATCGGGAAGTCGGTGCCGACCTGATTGAAGTTGAGCGACAGGTAGCCCTTGGCTTCCGGACCGGCCGGACGGGCGTCGTCGTCGCCGCCGGCCCACCAGTTGCCGATCAGGTGATCCATCGCAAAGTTGATTTTACCCGCTTCCTTCACGGCAACGGCGTTCATCGCGCCGAAGCCCTGTATATAAATCCAGTCCGGACGGTCGCGGCGGATGTTGAGCCAGATCGAAGACTGGTTCTGCGCTTCGGCGGCCGGGACCGGGTAGAGCTTGAGCTCGTAGCCGTAGTCCTTCGCCAGCGCCTCGAGGAGCGGGATCGGCTCCTTGCCGTAAGGCGCATCGAGATAGACGAGGCCGACCTTCTTGCCCTTGAGTTTTTCAAGCCCGCCTTCCTTGCCGCCGATGTAGCGGATAAACATCGAAGCGCCGTCCCAATAGGTCGCCGGCGGATTGAAGATCCACGGGAACGTGTTGCCATCGGCCGAGGCGGAAAGGCCATAGGCCATCGACAAAATCGGAATCTTGTCGACCGCCGCCTTCGGAATGATCTGCAGCGTGATGCCGGTCGAATACGGATTGATCACGACGGGATTTTTCGACTTCACCTGCTCGTAACACTCGACGCCCTTTTTGGTGTCGTACCCGGTTTCGCATTCCTCAACGACAATCTTGACGCCGTTGATGCCGCCGTCGCGCTCGTTGAGCATGTTGAGATAGTCGGCCATGCCGCTCATGATCGGGATGCCCGACACAGCGAACGGACCGGTGCGGTACGACAACAGCGGAACGTAAATCGAGTCCTGGGCGCTTGCGGCAACCGGCAGTGCGGCCGCAGCCGCGACGCCTAGCGCAAGCACACTTCGACAAAGCCTCATTTCACTTCCTCCCTCATTATTGCCGGCGGACGCGCCGCCACTTTATTCAACGGCTGAGGTTATCCTGAGCCGTCCCCCTCGCGGGGCTTAAGCGCAATTTTGCCCTTTTAATACGGGAAAGGCCACACCCTCAGTTTTTGCTTGGCGATTTGCCACAGGCGCGCCAAGCCTGCCGGCTCTACGATCAAAAACAGCACGATTAGCGCGCCGATTGTCATGAACTGGATGTGCTCGACGGTGGCCGCCTGGATCGGCATGCCAAATTTCGGGGGAAGATAGCGAAGCACAATCGGCAGCACGAAGATCAGGGCCGCGCCAAAGAACGAGCCAACCAGGCTGCCGAGGCCACCGATGATAACCATGAACAGGATGAAGAAACTGAGGTTGACGTCAAAGACGGCCGGCTCGGCGCCGCCATACCACAGGAACACCAGCAGCGCGCCCGCAACCCCGCAATAGAACGACGACACCGCGAAGGCGAGGAGCTTGGTTTGCAGCAGGCGAATGCCGATAAGCTCGGCGGCGAGGTCCATGTCGCGCACCGCCATCCACATGCGCCCAATGCGCCCGTGCACGATGTTTGCCGCGATGACAGTCATCACCACCACAATCGCCAGCACAACGAAGTAGCGCGTCGTATTAGTTGCCGTCGCTCCGGTGACGGGCGTCCCGAACAACGTCCGCGTCGGCACTTCAATCGCGCCCGATGTATTGTAGTTGTAGAACCACGGAATGCGGATGAAGCACCACGACAGGAAGAACTGCGCGGCAAGCGTCGCCACCGCGAGGTAGAAGCCCTTGATACGCAGCGAAGGCAGACCGAACACCACACCGACCGCTGCCGAGAAAAATCCCGAGGCGATAACCCAGATCAGGATGTTAACCCCGGGGAAATAGGTCGTCAGCTTATAACAGGCGTAGGCGCCAACACCCATGAAGGCGCCGGTGCCGAGCGAGAGCAAGCCGGTATATCCCGTAAGCAAATTGAGCCCGATCGCGGCAAGCGAGAAAATCAGGAACGGGATCATCACCGCCTGGATAAAAAAGCCGTTGCCGAAATACGGAATGAGTACCACTGCCACGAATAAAATTACCGCAAGCCCCATTCGATCCTGCAGAATCGGGAACACAGCCTGATCGGCAGAGTAGTTTGCCTTGAATTGTCCGACCTCGCGGTAAAGCATGACGTCAAATCCGCTCGATGATGCGCTCGCCGAACAGGCCCTGCGGCCTGAACAGCAGGAAGATCAGCGCGATTACGTACGCCAGCCAGCTCTCGATGCCGCTGCCAAGCAGCGGCCCCCAATAGAACTCACCGAGTTTCTCGCCGATGCCGATGATGACGCCGCCGACGATGGCACCCGGGATCGAGGTGAATCCGCCGAGAATGAGAACCGGAAGCGCCTTGAGGGCGATGATCTCGAGCGCGAACGAGACGTCAGAGCGCGCGCCCCACATAATCCCGGTAACGAGCGCGACAAGGCCTGCCGCAAACCACACGATCACCCAGATCTGCTCGAGCGAGATGCCAACCGATAGCGCGGCGCGATGGCTATCGGCGACCGCGCGAAGTGCGCGGCCGATACGGGTCTTCTGGAAAAAGATCGCCAGGGCCGCGACCATTACTGAGGCGATGATGGCCGCGGCAATGTCGATGCGCTGGAAGGCGACGAACCCACCCAGCATTTTCACATCGATCGCGCCGCGCGGCAGGCCGAGCTGTTCTGCAATCATCACCTTCGATTCGCCACCGAACAAAAGCTCGCCAAATCCGATCAGGAAGTAGGTCAGGCCGAACGTCGCCATGAACAGGATGATGTCCGGCTGGTTGATGAGCGGGCGGAGCATCAGCCGTTCCACGCCGTAAGCCAGCAGGAACATCACGCCGATTGTGAGCGCGAGCGCGACATAAGCAGGGATGCCGTGTTCGTGCAGGCCCACCAACGTGAGTGCCGCAAACACCACCATGATCCCTTGCGCGAAATTGAAGACGCCGGACGCCTTGAAAATCAGCACGAAGCCGAGCGCGATCAGCGCATACAGCACGCCGGCGACAAGCCCTTCCCATAATGTCTGCACCAGGAGGTCGGGCGCCGTGCCCATCTGCAGGAAAGGATCGATGAAGACTTTGTAGAGAATATCCATCGCGGACCTTCAGTGCGCTACGCCGAGATAGGCGTCGATCACCGCCTGGTCCGACTTGACATGCGACGGCGTGCCGTCAGCGATCTTGATACCGTGATCGAGGACGACGACGCGGTCAGACAGGTCCATCACCACGCCCATGTCATGCTCGATCAGCGCGATCGTTGTGCCGTAGTGATCGTTGACGTCGAGGATGTAGCGCGACATGTCCTCTTTTTCCTCGAGATTCATGCCGGCCATCGGCTCGTCGAGCAGGAGAAGATCGGGCTCCATCGCCAGGGCGCGGCCGAGCTCGACTCGCTTTTGCAGCCCGTAAGGCAGACGCCCGACCGGCACGCGGCGGATTTCCTGGATCTTGAGAAAATCGATGATCTCCTCCACACGGCGGCGGTGCTCAACTTCCTCGCGCATCGCCGGCCCGAACCTCAGCATTTGCCAGATCAAGTTGCTGTGCATCTTGAGCGTGCGGCCCGCCATGATGTTGTCGAGGGCGGTCATGCCGCGGAACAGCGCGACGTTCTGGAACGTGCGCGCGATCCCGCCATAGGCCGCATCGTGCGGCCGCATCTTTCTGCGTGTCTCGCCCTTGTAAGTGATGCGGCCGCGCTGCGGCGTGTAAAAACCGTTGATGACGTTGAGCATGGACGTCTTGCCGGCGCCGTTCGGCCCGATGATCGCGCGAATTTCGCCCCTGCGAATGTCGAAGGAAACGTCGCTGACTGCTTTCACGCCGCCGAACGACAGAGATACATTCTCTACCGCCAACAGCACATCGCCGACCGCAACTTCGGGTCCGCCCGGGGCCCTCATGCCGCTTTCTCCGTTGCGGCAACCGGCTCGGTCTTCATGTCGCGGATCTTCACGCGGGCACTGATGACGCCCTTGCGGCCGTCTTCGAACGTCACCTCCGTCGAGATGTCGGCTTCTTTCGAGCCGTCATAGAGAGCCTTTATCAACGGGGCGTACCGCTCCGCGATGAAGCCGCGGCGAACTTTCTGCGTGCGGGTCAGCTCGCCATCATCGGCATCAAGTTCCTTGTGCAAAATCAGAAACCGCTTGATTTGCGTTCCTGCCATGATCCGGTCGGCTGCAAGCGAGCGGTTCACTTCGGCCACGTTTTTCTCGATCATGTCATAGACGAGCGGATGGCCGGCCAGTTCCTGGTAGGAGCCATACACCACATTGTTGCGCTCCGCCCAGCTTCCAACCGCCGTGAGATCGATGTTGAGCATCACCGCAACGAAATCGCGCTGGTCGCCGAGCGCCACCGCCTCGCGGATGTTGGGATAGAACTTGAGCTTGTTCTCGATGTATTTCGGCGGGAACAGCGTGCCATCGGTGAGCCGGCCCACGTCCTTTGCCCGGTCGATAATTTTCAGGTGACCGGTCTTCTCGTCGAAGAAACCTGCATCTCCGGTCTTTACATAGCCGTCCGGCGTCATGGCCTCGGCGGTCTTGCCGTCATCCTTGAAGTAGCCGGTGAACATCCCCGGGGACTTGAATTGCACCTCGCCGTCTTCGGCGATGCGGATATCGACATTCGGACATGCCGGACCAACTGTGTCGGAATAAATCTCGCCATCTGGCTGCGCGGTAACATAGAGGAAGGCTTCGGTCTGGCCGTAGAGCTGCTTCAAATTCAGGCCGATGGAACGATAGAAGTTGAACAGATCCGGCCCGATGGCTTCGCCCGCCGTATAGGCTACGCGCACGCGCGAGAAACCGAGCACGTTCTTGAGCGGTCCATAAACTAGTAGCGAGCCCAGCCCGTACAGCAAGCGTCCGGTCAACGGCACCGGCTGACCGTTGAGGATACGCTCGCCGTAGCGTCTGGCCACGTCGATGAAAAAGCGGAACAGCTTACGTTTGAGAGGGCCCGCGTCTTCCATGCGGATCATGACACGCGTGAGTAGAAGCTCCAGCGTGCGCGGTGGCGCAAAGTAAAAACTCGGACCGATCTCGCGGAGATCCTGCATCGCGGTATCGGCATTTTCCGGGCAGGCCATGCAAAACCCGGAAACCAGCCCCTGCGCGTAATTGAGATAGTGGTCTCCGACCCAGGCGAGCGGGAGATACGCAAGTGCGACGTCGTTCTCGGTCAATTTGTCGAATGCGACGGTATCGGCCGCGGCATGAATCGACCGCTCGTTGGTGAGGACGACGCCTTTGGAGGCACCGGTCGTGCCAGATGTATAAAGAATGATCGAGGGATCGCTGCCTTTGCCGGCTGCGATCTCACCGTCCAGCCACGCATGCACAGCGGGGTCGCCGGCAAGCGCCTTGCGGCCCTCTTCGATGACGTCCTCCATCGAGTGCAGCCGGCTGTGATCGTAGTCGCGCAGGCCTCTTTTCTCGTCATACAACATCAACTCAAGCTTAGGGACGCGCTCCGACACCGACTGGATCTTGTCGACCTGTTCCTGGTCCTCGACCGCCGCAAAGCGAACGTCGGCATGCGCCAATACATAGGCGAGCTCCTCGGCGACGGCGTCGGCGTAGACCGGAACAGGAATCGCGCCAAGCATCTGTGCGGCCATGACTGACCAGTAGAGCCTTGGCCGATTGGCGCCGACGATCGCGATCGTCTCGCCGCGCTTGAGGCCCAACCGATGCAAGCCGACCGCATAGGCACGAACGATGTCGAGCACTTCGGTCCAGGTCCACGTCTGCCAGATGCCAAGATCCTTGTGGCGCATGGCAGGCCGTGCCCCAAAAGCCTGGGCATTGCGGACCAACAACTTGGAAAATGTGTCCGCACCAGCGGCGGCGTTCAGCGCCACAGCTTTGTCCTCCCATAAGGCCGCGCTCTCAGGCGCAACACCAACCCCTCGCCGTCCTGTTCAGACGATCTTGTTGTTTCGATATGAAAACACCGTCCGCACGCGGTCAAGTATTCAGATACGGGAAGGGACGGTATTGCGGGGATCGCGCTATTCGGCAGCCTTGAGGAAGGGTGCGGAGCCCGACAAAAACTGGTCCCGCAAGGCCGCTTCTTCGGCTTTTGCCGCGGTAAGATGCCGCTCTTTGACTGGCCCGTAGCCGCGAATTTTTTCAGGGATCGCCGCCAGGCCCACGGCGAAACGGTGGTTTGCAGGCGTGAGGAATTCGCAGATTTCTCCGAGCAGATACTCGTAATCCGCAATCAGGCGACGCTCGATCCGCCGCTCCTTCGTATAGCCGAAAAGGTCGAGCGCGGTGCCGCGCAGGAACTTCAGCTTCGCGAGCAGTCTGAACACAGGCAGCATCCAAGAACCAAATGACAACTTCTTCGGTTCGCCGGTCGCCGGATCAAGCCGTGCCAGCAATGGCGGAGCAAGGTGGAATTCGAAGCTCAGGTTGTCGCCGTCGAAGCTCGACTTCACGCGATCGAGAAAAGATGTATCGGCGTAAAGACGCGCAACTTCATATTCGTCCTTGTACGCCATTAGTTTGAACAAATAGCGCGCCACGGCTTCCGCGAGTCCGCATTGACCGGGAGCTTTCTCGGCTTCCACGGTACGTATTTTTTCAACCAAATTGCGGTAGCGCTGGGCATAGTTTGCGTTCTGGTAGGCCGTCAGAAACACCGCGCGGCGATCGACTGTCTCGGCGAAAGATTGCGACAGTTTCAACGCGTCGTTGTCCATTTCTGGCGCGGGTTTCATCAATTTTTCCAGCGCGGCGGGATCAACTGCCGCCCGGCGCCCGAGGCGGAACGCCGCGAGATTCATCTCGACTTCTTCGCCGTTCAGTTCGATCGCCTTCTCGATTGCCTCGGCAGAAAGCGGCAGCGCGCCAATCTGATAGCTGTAGCCGATCATGACCATATTGCCGCCGATAGACCTGCCGAGCAGGTCCGTTGCAATTTTGGTCGCGTTAATAAATTGACGCACTTCGTGACCGGCCGCCGACGTAAGCGCCCGCTTGATGCGTTCCAGCGGCAAGAAAAAATCTGCGTTGCGCGTAAAATCGCCGGGCATGTATTCAAAGCTATTCACGACGACCTTCGTCCCGGGCTTGAATGCACTGAGTACTTTCTTGCCGCCCGAAACAACGATGTCGCCCGCCATCACGAGATCAGCGCCACCTGCTGCTACGCGAATTGCGTGGATTTCTTCCGGTGTGTTGGCAATCCGGATATGGCTGTAGACCGCGCCGCCTTTCTGCGCGAGCCCTGCCATGTCGATGACACCGACACCTTTGCCTTCCAGATGCGCGGCCATCCCGAGGATTCCGCCAATGGTCACGACACCGGAACCACCAATACCGGTAACAATGATGCTGTATGGATGGTTGATCAGCGGTATCGACGGCGCTGGTAGCGCCGGCCAGTCTTTAGGCTCAGCAGTACGCTCGCCCTTTTTCAACTTCGCGCCGTGAACCGTGACGAACGAAGGGCAGAACCCTTTGATACAGGAGTAGTCCTTGTTGCAGCTCGACTGGTCGATGGTGCGCTTGCGGCCCCATTCGGTGTCGAGCGGTTGCACCGATACGCAATTCGACTTGACGCCGCAGTCGCCGCAGCCCTCGCAGACAAGATCATTGATGACGACGCGCTTGTCCGGATCGGGGAAAGCGCCGCGCTTGCGGCGGCGGCGTTTTTCGGCCGCGCAGGTTTGATCGTAAATGAGCACGCTCAAGCCGGGGACGGTCGCCAGCTCGCGCTGGACCGTGTCGAGCTCGTCGCGGTGATGCACAGTCAGGCCGCGGGGCCAATCGGTATCCTTCGCGTATTTCCAGGGCTCGTCGGTGACGACGACAACCCGCTTGGCGCCCTCGGCCGCAACTTGCGCAGCAATTTGCGGCACAGTCAGCCCGCCATCATTGGCCTGCCCGCCGGTCATCGCCACGGCGTCGTTGAACAGGATCTTGTAGGTCATGTTCACGCCGGACGCGATCCCGGCGCGGATCGCGAGATAACCGGAATGGTTATAAGTGCCATCGCCGATATTTTGGAACACGTGTCCGCGGTTCGAGAACGGCGCCTCGCCGATCCAATTTGCGCCTTCTCCGCCCATCTGCGTGAAACCCAGGGTCTCGCGCTCCATCCATTGCGCCATGTAGTGGCAGCCGATGCCCGCGTAGGCGCGGCTGCCTTCTGGTACACGCGTCGACGTGTTGTGCGGGCAGCCAGAGCAGAAATAAGGGATACGCTGGGCGACGTCAGCCGTTTCAGCGAGAGCGCGCTGCGCGCTCTTCAAGCGGGTAACGTGCGCCGCGAGCTCTTCGTTCGGCCTGTCGCGCATCAACCTTTCGCCGATGCAGATGGCGATATCATTCGGATCGAGTGCGCCCTTCACCGGAAAAAGCCAGTTGCCCTCTTCGTCCTTCTTGCCGATGCACACAGGCTGGTTGGCCAAACCGTAGAGCTCTTCGCGCACCTGCACCTCGATGAGCGAACGCTTTTCCTCAACTACGATTATGAGATCGAGGCCCTGAGCGAACTCGGCAAGCTCCTGCCGGCCAATCGGCCACACGCAGGCAATTTTGAATATGCGCAGGCCGAGATCGTTGCACTTCATCTCGTCAATGCCGAGCTCGTCGAGCGCCTGGCGCACATCGAGGTAAGCTTTCCCGGTCGTGATGATGCCGATTTTCGGCGCGCGGCCGCCGGAGGTGACGATGCGGTTGAGCTTGTTAGCACGCACGAAGGCCAGCATCGCATCGCGCTTGAAGTCGTGCAGACGCGCTTCCTGCCCAAGGATCGTGTCGACAAGCCTGATATTGAGCCCGCCGTCGGGCATCCGGAAATCGTCTGGTGTGATGATCTTGATGCGATCGATCGAGCCGTCGACCACGCCAGTCGACTCGACCGTCTCGTGCATACACTTGAGCGCCGTCCATGCGCCGGTGAAGCGCGACATCGCCCAGCCATAGAGCGCGTAGTCGATGATTTCCTGAACGCCGGCCGGATTGAGGATCGGCATCATCACGTCGACGAAGTGAAATTCCGACTGATGCGCAGTGGTCGACGATTCAGCTGTGTGATCGTCGCCCATCAGGGCAAGGACGCCGCCGTTCTTGGAGGTGCCGGCAAAATTGGCGTGTCGGAAGACGTCGCCGGACCGGTCGACGCCCGGACCTTTGCCATACCACATGCCGAAGACGCCATCGAATTTGCCTTCCCCGCGCAATTCGGCCTGCTGAGATCCCCAGAGCGCGGTGGCGGCAAGTTCCTCGTTGATGCCGGGCTGGAACTTCACGTCCGCCGCAGTGAGTATCCGTCCGGCGCGCACGAACTGCTGGTCAAGGCCGCCGAGCGGAGAGCCCCGATAGCCGGTGACATAGCCGGCCGTGTTCAGGCCGGCGCGGCGATCGCGCTCCTTCTGCATGAGGCAGGCGCGGATCAACGCCTGATACCCGGTCACGAACACGTGTGACCGGTTCAGGTCGTATTTGTCGTCCAGACTAACCGGTCGAAGCGCCATGGAACGCCTTGTAAAGCCGACAATGCGATGCCGGAGGCCACTCATATAAGGTCGGCCGGGCGGCGCAAAGCGCAGAAAACGCGCTGAAGGCTATACTTCACCAGCGTCGCGTCAATTTCGAATTTTTACCGGGCCCTAAAAGGAAATTTCCCCAAGGGGGCCCAACGCGCATTTTGGCGCAATGCAGCAGGCAAGGCAGACCCACGCCCGTACGGGTGGTCAAAACAGCGGCGGCCTGCCAGAAGATTGACCAGCCGGACTCCCGCCTGATGTTGCAATCGACCAGACCTTCCATCGAATCCAAAAGGTCGTGGGCCGTCGCCATGGCAGCCCTCTTCACCATGCTGATGGCGTTCGGTGCCGCATGGATTGCGGCGGTCGCGCTCAAGGACATCGCCGCGGAGGTCAATGGCATCCGCTCCATCCCAGCACTTGCCACCGCGCTTGTCTGGCTCGGTTCAGGTGTCGGCGGCATTTTGATGGGACGACTCGCAGACAAAGTCGGCACACGATGGACCGTCATCTGTGGCGCGCTGATGACCGGCCTCGGCCTAGCGATCTCGACCCTGGGGGCCCCTTGGCCTTTATGGATCGGACACGGACTCTTCATCGGTCTGATCGGCCTCGGCGGCATCAATGCGCCGATGTACATCTATGTCTGCCGCTGGTTTGACCGAAGGCGCGGATCGGCCCTGGCGCTGATATCGAGTGGAAGCTACCTCGCCGGCGCAATGTGGCCGCCGGTGTTCGAGCGCGTCATCGCCGACTTCGGCTGGCGGCAGACCATGCTGTGGTACGCGGTGCTCGAAATCGCCGTGATCATTCCGCTGGCGATCGCCTATTTCAGCGCGCCGCCCGAAGTGATCCACCCGACTCTTCCCACCGATGGCAGCGGAGCGAAAGCGCGCGTGCTTGGCTGGCCGCCCAATGTCGTCTTCGCCATCATATGCGCGGCCGCGGTGCTATGTTGCATCCCGATGGCAATGCCGCAGGGACATCTCGTTGCCTTCTGCAGCGATATCGGCATTGCGCCTTCGGCTGGCGCCTTGATGCTGTCCGTGCTGCTCGGCACGGCTTTCCTGAGCCGGCAGATCTGGGGAGCAATTTCCGACCGCATCGGCGGTGTGGCCACGGTCTTCATCGGCTCGGCCTGGCAAACCGCATCGATGACCGCCTTGCTTCTGACGCAGAACGAGGTTGGGCTCTTCACGGTCGCCGCCGCGTTCGGGCTTGGCTTCTCCGGAATTATCCCGGCCTATGTGCTCGCGCTGCGCGAACTGTTTCCGGCTTCGCAAGCGTCGTGGCGCATACCGACATTGCTGCTATTCAGCGGCTGCGGCATGGCGGTCGGCGGCTGGCTCGCGGGCCTGCTCTACGATCACTTTGGCTATTACGCACCCGCTTTCGCAGCCGGAATCGGCGCCAACATTCTCAATCTGCTTCTGGTCGGTGCGCTCGTCGGCCGTCAGCGGCTGCGCATGTCCTATGCGTAGCTCAGCTCCGTGATGGGCTGAGCATCCAGATGCTGGCTAGGATGCCGAATGCGACGATGGCTGGGCCGATCGCCTGCCACAATCCCGCGGCGGCAAGCGCCGAGGTCGCAGCCCAGGCGATCGACGAGAATGCTTCTGCAAAAGTCGCGATCCGCGAAGACGTCTGCCTGCGCCGGAAATGGCTTCGGCGCGCCTGCACGCGGAAGCAAAGCTGGATCATCGTCGCCGCTGCCGCTGCCGACAGAATGCCCAGGCCACAGACCGCCGCAGCGAACACGGCATCGAATGCCAGGAACGCAACGATCGGCGCAAAAATGAGCGCAACCATGCCAATGACGGCTTCGATCTTAGCGAGCAGGATTCGATTGGCTGCTATCGGCGCAGTCGAAACGAGGTCCGGCGCGTCTTCTCCCGAAATGCTGAGCCACGCCAGCCCGCCGGCGAGCTGACCGGCAGCCATGACAATCACGGGAATCAATACGATAAACGCATCGTGGCCGGTGCGGAATGTGACCCAAAGCAGCAGCGCTGGCGGCAACAGATAAAGAATTTGCATCAGCGTCTGCGACACCAGCCAGGGATCGCGTTTGAGCAGCGTCCATTCCTTGTGACGTAGCGCGCGGGCTGGAGAACGGCGGCGAAACGCGAGCACCCAACGGCGCTGCTGCACGGCGGCATTCGAAACTCCGGCCGCCGCGACCGCGTGCTCGCCAAAACGGCGTGAAAATACGGCAATCGCCAAGGCAAGTACGGCGGCTGCAAAACCGAAGACCGCCACCAGGGCAATATAGTCCCCAAGCACCGCGCGCGCCGGCCACCAAAATGCGCTGGCGGTATCAGGGGCGTGTCGCAGCATCCAGTCCGACTGCAACGCAGCGTAGCGCGAGAGATTACCCGCAGAAAATATGGCGGCGACCTGCAGCCCGATCACAAAGGCCGCGCCGATCACGGCCGCGACAATCTGCGCAATCAGCCGCGTGCGCTTCGCACCGATGGTGCGGAACAAAGCGATTGTAAGCGCCAGTGCGGCGGCCGTCGCCACCGCCCCCAACGCGATGACCACTCCATAGGCAGCAAGCCATCGCCCACCTCCGAGCGCAGCCAGCACGTTGATAAACGGCGCAGCCAGCAGCACCGCGATTGCCACCGCAGCCGTCGCGATCCGGCCCATGCGCACCGCGAAGACTTTTCGCGCGGACGCAGGGGACGTGAGAATGAGATCAAGGTCGGAGCGCGAATAGAACGCGCGGGTAACGGACTCCATGGCCTGCGACAAAAGCAGCGACCACGACAGAATGAGCGTGCCGGTGATTCCAACCAGCGCGGCCGTGTCGGAACCAAGACCGGCATCGGCATAGGTGGCAACCGTCCAATAGGCGAAGACGTGCATGAAGATGCCGACGAAGATGAGCGCAACAAACGCGGTACGTCCGCGCGTGCGCCCGCCCGCCGTCATCAGCGAGACCCAGTCACGCCAGCCGAGCCTGAGTTCGTGGCCGGCCAGCCATGTCAGCGATGCCGGTTGAATCACGCCGCCGCCTGCTCGGCCACAAGTGTGAGGAAGGTGTCTTCGAGGCTCGAGGCAGTTTCACCGGTCTGCCGGCGCAAGTCGTCGAGCGTGCCTTCCGCGATCAGGCGCCCGCGCGCGATCACACCGATCCGGTCGGCCATCCGTTCAGCGACTTCGAGAATGTGCGTAGTCATGATGACGGTGCCACCCTCGCGCACGCGCGCGCGCAACACGTCCTTGACTTGCCGCGCGGTACCCGCATCAAGGCCGGTCAGCGGTTCGTCGAGAATGATGAGCTTTGGGTCGTGCACAAGCGCGCCAGCGAGCGCCACCTTCTGCCGCATTCCGCGGGAAAACCCCTCGCAGCGTTCGTGCGCATGCGGCTCGAGCCCAAGCCAGCCAATGAGTTCGCGCGCGCGCACCTGGGCAATGGCTGGTTCAATGCGCCAAAGCCCCGCGACGAATTCGAGATATTCGTACGGGGTGAGCTTGTCGTAAATCATCGGCTCGTCGGAGAGCCATGCCGTTATCTGCTTTGCCGCAACCGGATCGGAGAGCGCATCGACCCCACCAATGCGGATAGAGCCGGCATCCGGCTTCAGCAGGCCGACGACCATGCGCAATGTCGTCGTCTTGCCGGCCCCGTTCGGGCCGACGAGCGCATAAAACTCGCCGCCATAGATCGTGAGATCAAGCGCATCAACTGCAGGACGATCGAAAGATTTGCTGACCCCGCGGAGCGCAAGCGCGATGGGTCGGTTCGAACTGGTCATATGACTGGCCGCCGCACGGATGTTACGGCCCCTCACTAGCAACGGAGTCGTTTCAGCGGCGTAAATCCTGCAAGATCGTACAATTGCAGCAGGCGCGTTAATGTTTCGGTGACGCTGTTAGCCGCGGCGCCGCTATGCCTTCGGCACCATGCCGAACATTGCCGGGCCGTAGATTTTACGCGCATCCGCCAGCAGCGGCTGCACTGCCGCCACGAAGGCGTCATGCTCCTTCGGCGTCAGCTCGTTGATTTCGCAACCCTCGTCTTCGATCGCCTTGCGCGAGGAGTCGTGCTCTTCGAGCGCGAGCTTGCGCTGATATGCAACGGCCTCGATCACGGCCGCCTGCATTGCACGGCGGACCTCTTCGGGCCAGGCTTCGAACGACGTGCGATGCAGGAAGATCGGCCGTGAAATGTAGAAGTGATAGCTGAGCGTGTGAAATTTATGGAATTTGTGCACGCCATAGGTGACCGTGTTAGCCAGCGGATTTTCCTGCGCATCCAGTGTGCCGGCCTTGATCATGGCGATGGCTTCGGTGAGATCCATGCGCATCGCCTTTGCGCCGAGCAGTTCAAACGTGCGCCTGTGAATTTCGCTCGGCAGCACGCGGATTTTCATGTCCTTCATGTCGGCGGGCAGGTGGATCGGCCGTAACCGGTTTGAGATATGGCGGAAGCCGTTCTCAAACCAGCCGAGGATCCGGTAGTTGATCCGTTGTTCCGTCTTGCGCACGAGGAATTCTCCGAGCGCACCGTCCATTGCGCCACGCGCCTGTGCGTTGCTGGAAAATAGGAATGGCAGATCGACGAAGCCCAGCTCGGACACGCGGTCGGTGAGATAGCTCGAAGACTGATAGCCAAGCGTAATATCGCCAGTCTCAACCAGCGTAAGAATGTCCTCGGCCTTGTGGCCGTGATCCATGATGTTGAAGACGTACTCAACAGCAACGTCGGTACCGAATTGCTTTTCCAGCCTGTCGCCAATGAGCTTAAGCGACTTGCTGAACCCCGTCGTCGGCGGCCCATAGCCGCCCATTCGAATTTTGATTGGCTTGCCCATTTTCACCTGCTTGGTCTTGATCCTTTCTATACTGAGGCGCGTAATCTGGCCAAGCCGGGCCGGTGTGGTAGACTCGGCGCCTCGGTTACGGAGGACGACGCCGATGAACAAGCTTGCCAGTGTTCCCAAAATTTCACGGGATGGAATTTCACCAGCCGAATGGCAGGCGCGTGTCGATCTCGCCGCCGTTTATCGCCTCACCGCGCATTATGGTTGGGACGACGTGATCTACAACCATTCCTCGATGCGGCTCCCGGATGAGCCGCGCAAACTGTTGATGAAGAAGCACGACCTGCTCTACACCGAGGTCACAGCCTCCAATCTGGTAAAAGTCTCGATGGATGAGGACCTCGACGAAAAGTCGGAGGTTAACAGGCCGGGCTTCACACTGCATGGCGGCGTATTGAGCGCCCGGCCGGACGTGAACTGCGCGATGCATGTTCACACCAATGTCGGCATGGCAATCGCCGGACTCAAAAGCGGCCTGCGCATGGTTTCGCAGCAGGCAATCCGCTTCTACAAGCGGATCGGCTACCACGCTTACGAAGGCATTACTGAAGATTTTGACGAGCGCCAGCGTCTCAATCGCGATCTCGGGCAGAACCGGGCAATGATCATGCACAATCACGGCTTGCTCACGGTTGGGAAAAGCGCGCGCGAAGCATTCGTGCTGATGAAGCATCTCATCGATGCCGCCGATATCCAGCTCAAGCTGGAAGCGACCGGCGCCGAGGTCATCGAAGTCCCGCCGGAGGTCTGCGCCAAGACCGCCGAGCAATATGAGCATCATGACGCCGGCCGCGGCAGCCACGACTGGGCCGCGTATCTGCGCATGCTTGATCAGATCGACACCAGCTACCGTAACTGAGCCTTCAAATCATGACGTACACGAACCGCATGCAGGAACGGCTTGCGCGCGGCGAGGTTGCGTTGTGCATGGCAACGCGGCTCGCGCGAACCGCCGAGATCGCAATGATTGCGGATTCGTGCGGTTTCGATGCGTTCTTCATCGACATGGAGCACTGCACGATCTCCCTCGACGCTGCCGCGCAGATCTGCGTCGCGGCCCTCCCCGTCGGAGTGACGCCGATGGTCCGCATCGCCGGCCACCGGTTCGAGGACGCCACGCGCCTGCTCGATATGGGCGCGCTCGGCATCATCTGCCCGAACGTAAGCACGCGCGCGGAAGCCGAGGCCTTCGTGAGAGCCTGCCGTTTTCCGCCTTTGGGCGAGCGCTCGGTCGGTGGCGCCGGCGCGCTGCAGGGCTATCGACAGACGCCACTCGGCGAGGTCAATAAGCAGGGCAATGCAGCAACGACGCTCATAGCGATGCTGGAAACACCGGAGAGCATCGCCAACGCCGATGCGATCGCTTCGGTGAACGGCATCGACATATTGCTGATCGGCTCGAACGATCTTTGCACCGCCATGGGAATCCCCGGCGACCTCAAAAGCCCGAAACTGCGCGCCGCCTATGCGGCCACCGCAAAGGCCTGCAAGGCGCACGACAAGCATCTCGGCATCGGCGGCATCCGCGCCGATGTCGCGCATGTCGCCGAGCTGGTCAAGCTTGGCGCACGCTTCGTAGTTACTGGATCGGACGTGCAATATCTGATGAGGTCGGCGCGCGACGAGACGGCGGCACTCAGGAAGGCAGTGAGCTGATCAACGTGTGTTCCGGCGGCCCTCGCCTGGGCCCCATTGCCAGAAATCCCGACCCTCTTCGCGCATGAACCGCGCCAAAACCATCATGTGGACTTCGGACGCGCCATCCACCAGGCGTGCGGAGCGCGCGGAGCGATAGATCCACTGCGCGATCGAATCCTGCGAAAAACCACGGGCACCCTGCAATTGAATCGCCACATCGGCGGCCTTGTGCAGCGTGTCGGCGACCTGCACCTTGGCCATCGATACTTCCTTGCGGGCGCGGCCGCCTTGGTCGAGCATCCAGGCCGCATGCATCGTGAGCAGCCGTCCGATCTGGATCTGCTGCGCGACCTCGCCGAGCTTGATCTGCACGCTTTCGCGATCGGCAAGCTTCACGCCAAAACCCTCGCGATGAGAAACGTACTCTTGCGCAATTTCCATGCAGCGCTTGGAAAAGCCGAGCCACCGCATGCAGTGGGTCAGCCGCGCCGGGCCAAGTCGAATTTGCGTGATCTTGAGGCCGTCGCCTTCCCCCAACAGGATATTCTCGCGCGGAATTTCCAGTCCTTCGAATTCAAGCTCGCAGTGACCGCCATGCTCGTGCGGACCCATGATAGGAATGCGGCGAACGATGCGCCAACCCGGCTGATCCTTGTGATACAGAAATGCCGTCAACCCCTTGCGCTTGTCGTCCGACGTGCGCGCGACAAGGATGAAATGTGAGGCCCCCTCGGCACCAGTGGCAAACCATTTGCGGCCTGTAATGACGTAACGGTCGCCTTTCTTCTCGGCCCTGGTTTTCATCATCGACGGATCGGAGCCGCCGCCGGGTGCCGGCTCGGTCATGGTGAAACTTGAGCGGACCTTTCCCTCGACGATCGGTTTCAGCCATTTGTCCTTCTGCTCGCGCGTGCCAACCAGTTTGAGCAGATTCATGTTGCCGTCGTCGGGCGCCATGCAGTTGATGGCGAGCGGGCCGAAGATCGAGCGTGCCGCTTCCTCGTAGATCGCCGCCCAGGCGACCATCGGCAGGTCCATGCCGCCATATTCTTTCGGGGACTGCGGCGCCCACAGACCAGCCTTTCTGGCTCTCTCGCGGACCTTGGCGAGCCGGTCCTCGGGGATGTTTTCGTGCTCAGAGAAATTCTGCGGGTCCGCTTCGAGCGGCAGCACGTGTTCTTCCACGAACGCGCGCACGCGCAGCCGAAGATCCTCGATTTCTGGCGCAAGCGTGAAGTCCATGCCTTGCCCCCTACCCTTTGATCTGCACGACCTGTCCGCCATCGACGACGATCGTTGCACCCGTAATGTAACTGCCGGCGTCCGACACGAGCAAAAGCAGCGCGCCGTCGAGATCGCCCGGATTACCGAAGCGCCCCATCGGAATTTCGCGCTTGATGGCAGCGCCTTCTTCGCCGGAAAGATAGCTGTCATTCATTTCGGTGACGAACCAGCCCGGTGCAATCGCATTGACACGCACGCCCTTGAACGCCAGCTCGACGGCAAGCGCCTTGGTAACCTGCACGACCCCCGCTTTTGCGGCGGCATAGGCAACCGCGCCCTTTGACACGGCGAGACCCAGGACCGATGCGATATTGACGATCGCACCCTGCCTCTTGGCGGTGAGCAGCCGCCGCGCCGCCTCCTGCGCCCAGAAAAAAACCGCATCGAGATTGGTCGAAAGGACCTTGCGCCATTCCTCCGGCGCCATTTCAACCGCGCGTCCGCCGTGCGCGATGCCGGCGTTATTGACGAGGATTGTCACTGTGCCAAACGCCTTCTCAGCGGCGTCGAAAGCGCGGGCCACGGCCGCGTGATCGGTGACGTCAGCCTCGATCGCAACGGCGCGGCCGCCTTTTCCCTCAATTTCGTCCTTGAGCGATTTGAGGCGGTCGGCCCGGCGGGCCACCAGGGCAACCGCGGCTCCGTTATCGGCAAGCGCTTTCGCGAATTGCACGCCGAGGCCGCTCGACGCGCCGGTCACCAGCGCCACGCGGCCTTTCAGGCTGAACATATCGGCGGCCTTCATGCGACAGCGGTTATACACGGGCGCCGCAACGATATGGAATAGACCGGCAAAAACCCGTAGGTATCGTTCGGATCGAAGGGCGGGCTGGCGTGGAACGGATCTGGCGCGCGACCATCAATAGCTGGAATGGCCTGATCGCCGTGACGCGGTCGGAAGCTGCATTTCGCCAGGAGCTTGGTCTGCTGGCGATCGGCGTACCGTTGGCTTTTTACCTCACTCCGGACGTTGCAAGGCGCTTTGTATTGATCGGCGTGCTCGTCTTTCTTCTTATTGTCGAACTGCTCAACACAGCTATCGAGAAGCTGAGCGACCGGGTAACGCGGGACAATGACCCGGCCATCAAACGTGTGAAGGATATGGGCTCGGCAGCCGTCGGCCTGTCTCTGCTGGCAGCAGGCGCGATATGGATTTGGGTGGCCCTTGAGCGCTTCTGGGGCTAGTGGCCGTAAAGGGCCTGTGGCAAGGCCGTCGCCAACCCGGGCATGAACCAGAGCGCCACGAGCGCGAGCAGCTGAATTGCCACAAACGGGATAATGCCAACATAAATGTGCCGGGTGGTGATCTCCGGTGGTGCGACACCGCGCAGGAAGAACAGTGTCGGCCCAAGCGGCGGGTGCATGTAGGACGTCTGCAGATTGACCGCCATCATGATGCCGAGCCAGACCGGATCAACACCGGGCATCGTCAGCAAGATTGGTGCGACGATCGGCACGACGACGAAAATGATCTCGAACGCGTCCATCACGAAGCCGAGCAGGAACATCGCGACCATCACCACGAGCACTGCGCCTGCCGGTCCGCCTGGCAAATCCGAAAGCGCGCGATGCACCATGTCGTCTCCGCCGAGCGCACGGAACACCAGGCTGAACATGGTCGCGCCAATCAGAATCAGAAAAATCATGCTTACAATCTGCACGGTTTTTTCGGAAACAGGTCTCACAAGGCTGCCAAGCGGCGCCTTGCGGGCCGCAAGTAAAATCGCACCGACGGCGCCGATCGACGCGGCTTCGGTCGGCGTTGCGATGCCGCCAAGGATCGAACCGAGCACAGCGGCAATCAGCGCAAGCGGAGCGACCAGCACCTCGACAAGACGGCGCAGCATCTTGAAGCCACGCAAGGCTTTCGCATCGGCCGGCAGCGCCGGTGACGCTTTCGGCCACAGCACCGCAACCGCGACAAGAAAGATCAGGTAGAGAAAGACCAATGCAAAACCCGGCACCAGCGCGCCGGCGAACAGATCACTGACCGTGAGCGAGCGCGGCGCGAAAATGCCTTTTGACAGCTGTGCCGCCTGGTACGCATTGCCGAGTTGGTCGCCAAGCAAGACGAGTACGGTTGCCGGGGGAAAAATCTGTGCGAGCGTCGCGGTGGCGGCAACCGTACCGGCGGCAAGCCGCGGATCATAGCCGAAACGCAGCATCGTCGGCAGCATGATCAGGCCCATGGTGACGGTCGTTGCGCCCACCACCCCCTTCGCGGCCGCAAGTAAGGTCCCAACAATGACAACGGATATTCCGAGGCCACCACGGAGCGTGCCGAACAGACGACCCATGGTCTCGAGCAGATCTTCGGCAATCCGCGAGCGCTCCAACATGACGCCCATGAAAATGAAAAGTGGAATCGCCAGCAGCACTTCGTTTGTCATCACTCCGAAGATGCGCTGCGGCAGGGCGCCAAGAATATCGAAGCCCATCGCGCCAATCGCGATGCCAAGCATGGCAAAAATCAGCGATGTGCCCGCGAGCGTGAGGGCGACCGGATAGCCCGCCATCAACGCCGCGATCACGGCGATCACCATCAGAACCGCCAGGATTTCCGGGTTGGCCATCAGCGCGCCCTCGCGAGCGCCGTAGCGGCACGGATCACCTGCGCCACGCCTTGCAAGGCCATCAACATGGCGAAGACAGGAATGAGTGTCTTGAGCACGTAAACAAGCGGCAGGCCGCTCGCTTCCTGCGAGTGCTCGAGGATGGCCCACGAGCGTGCTGCATAAGGTATCGACAGCCATAGCAGCACGAGCATGAACGGCAGCAACAAGAGAATGGCGCCGACAAGATCGATGAGCGCCTTGGTTCGCCTGGACGCTTCGGCGTAAAAAATGTCGACACGCACGTGACCTTCCGCGCGCAGGGTCCAGGCCGCCGCGAGCATGAAAACCGCCGCGTGCGCGTAGATCACGGTCTCGGACAGCCAGATGGAACCGAGGCCGAACAAGTATCGGGCCACGACCAGTGCGAATTGCAGCAGGACGACAACAAGAATGAGCCAGGCCGCGACGCGGCCTATGCCCGAGACCAGGCGGTCGATCCGGTCAGCCAGCGTGGTCATATGCGCAAATCTCATGACTCGGATGATGGCATAAAGACGCGACCTTTGCTTATAGTGGGGTCATGTCCGACCACGATCACGATCATCATCACGGCCACGACCACTCGGAGCTAACCGAAACCCAGCTTCGCGTGCGCGCGCTGGAAACGGTGCTGACCGAAAAAGGTTATGTGGACCCGGCTGCGCTCGATCTGCTGATCGAAACCTACGAAAAAAAGGTTGGGCCGCGTAACGGCGCGCGCGTCGTCGCAAAGGCCTGGGCCGATCCGGCTTATCGCACGCGCCTGCTCAAGGACGCGACGCCCGCGATCGCCGAGGTCGGTTATGCCGGGCGTCAGGGCGAGCACATCGTCGTGCTGGAGAACACACCCAAACTGCACAACATGGTCGTATGCACATTGTGCTCCTGTTACCCGTGGCCTGTGCTCGGATTGCCTCCGGTTTGGTACAAGTCCGCGCCCTACCGCTCGCGCGCGGTATCCGATCCGCGCGGCGTGCTCGCCGACTTCGGCGTCACGCTTCCCAAAGAAACTGAAATCCGTATCTGGGATTCGACTGCCGAGATCCGTTATCTCGTATTGCCCATGCGCCCGGCCGGCACCGAAGGCTGGAGCGAAGAAAAACTCGCCGACCTCGTCACGCGCGACTCCATGATCGGCACCGGCCGGCCGAAATCCCCGAAGGACATTGCAAAGTGAACGGCGGTCAGGACCTTGGGGGCGCGCACGGCCACGGCCCGGTCAAGCCGGAGCCGAACGAGCCGGTCTTCCATGGCGACTGGGAAAAGCGCGCCTTTGCACTGACGATGGCGATGGCTATGCCCGGCGGTTGGAATCTCGATATGTCGCGGTTCGCGCGGGAGAACCGCCCACCAGGCGAATATTTGTCGATGACTTACTACCAGATCTGGTTTGCCGCGCTTGAGACAATGCTGAAGGAGCGCGACCTGGTGGCGGAGGACGAGATCGCCGCCGGTCATTCGCTGCATCCCGCGAAACCTGTCAAACGCATATTGTCGCCGGGCGACGTCGCCAAAACCCTGCACCGCGGCGGCCCGACCGAGCGAGACACAAACACGAAGGCGGCGTTCAAGCCAGGCGACAAAGTGCGCGCGAAGAATATCAATCCGCTGACGCACACACGCCTGCCCCGCTATGTGCGCGGCCATGTCGGCACGATCGAGCGCATCATCGGCTGTCACGTTTTCCCAGACAGCAATGCGACGGGAGCCGGCGAGAACCCGCAATGGCTTTACACCGTGCGCTTTGACGGGCACGAACTCTGGGGTGATGAAGGCGACCCCACCTCGCAGGTTTCCGTCGATGCCTGGGAGCCTTATCTGGAGCCAGCCTGACATGGGAATGGATCCGCAAACCGCGTTGCGCGCCGCAGTCGCCGTGCCCGGCGTGCCGCGCGACGCCGATGGCCCGGTGTTTCGCGAGCCGTGGGAGGCGCAGGCGTTCGCCTTGACGTTGGCGCTGCACGAGCGTGGCGTTTTCACCTGGCCGGAATGGGCGGCAGCGCTTGCTGCAGAAATCAAGCGCGCACAGGCGGCGGGCGATCCGGACACCGGCGAGACTTATTACTCGCACTGGCTCAACACGCTTGAGAAGCTCGTTGCGGAGAAAGGCGTGACGACGGCCGATACGCTGCATCGTTATCGCGATGCGTGGGATCGCGCCTGCGACCGCACCCCGCACGGCCAGCCGATCGAGCTTCGTTCCGACGATTTCAGCTAAACGCCCATCAGGCGTTCGCTTGCCAGATAACCGGTGAGCAGAGCTGCCCCGAACAGCACAATGACAAGGGCTGCCGCGGTTTCCAATCCGCGCAGGATAATTACTCCGGCCCCCGGCTTTGCTTTCGCAAGCTTGCCTGCAAGCCCCCGCGCGCCCACCGCCAGAGTGGCAATCGCTGCCACCGTGATTGCGGTGCCGAGCCCCATCACAAAGGTCGAGGCAACTCCGATCCAGAACAATCCCTGCGCGAGCGCAAACACGAGCACGATGATCGCGCCCGAGCACGGCCGCAGGCCAACGGCAATGATCGCCGTCAGGCCACGCTTTAGCCAGTGGCGGCCCGCGAGTTCGCTCGGCTCCGGCGCGTGGCCATGACTCCAGGCTGATGCATCGTGGTCGTGGTCATGCTTATGATCATGGTGGTGATGATGGTGATGGTGGTCGTGACCATGCCCGTGCGCGAGATCATGGGCGTGCTTGCGGTCCTTGAATCCCATCGCTCGCAACAGCGCCCAGCCCTTCACCCACAACAGCCGCAGACCGATCAACAAAATAAGCGAGTAGCTGGCGATTTCGATCACACGCACGGTATCGCCCATGGCCTTCGCCGTGGCGCCAAGAAGGGCAGCGGCAACCCCGACGATGATGATCGCGGTCACCGCCTGCAGAACGGCGGATGCAAACGAAAGCACGATACCGCGCCGCCAGGTCTCGTTGTTGGCCACCAGATAGGACGAGATCACGGCTTTGCCGTGGCCCGGTCCCGCCGCATGAAACACGCCATAGAGAAATGAAACACCGAGCAGCGTGTAGGCCGCACTGCCATCCGCCTTGGCGGCCCGAATGAGCCCCGACAACATCCGGTAAAATTCGGCCTGTTTTGCAAGAATCCAGCCGGTAACGCCGCCAACTTCGGACGGCGACGCGCCACGAGTGATGCCGAATGGCTGCGCCATCGCGACATCAATCATGACAAGCAAAAACAGAAGCAGCAGCAGGCCGTGCAGCGCACGCAATCGCGGCATTCCGATCAAGGACAATGCACCAGGATCTTGCTGGCAAATTGCGCGCCCCAGGCCATCGTGGTGTTCTTCTCTTCGGCCGGTATCTGGCTCAGCGCTTTGCCTTCGGCAAAGGTCATTTCACGCGGCAACACCACGTCGAACTTGCATTTCGGCGCCCCGGCAAGCTGCACCGGCTTGTCCTTGGCAAAGGCGAAGTCGACGAAGATCGAAGGATCGTAGATTTCGACTTTCAGCTCTTTGGCCTTCAATGGCGTCTTGAACGGCAGCAGGAAATTAAGCGTCAAGAGCTGGTCATTGTAATCAAGCCAGTAGCCCGGCGCGGGATCGGTCAGCTCCGCCTTTTTGCCGTCGGCCGTGGCAAAGGTGAAGTAGCCGAATTCCTTCAACGACTCGACGTTGACCTTGGCAAGCGGCTCGAGTTCTTCACGTGTGAATTTGCCCTTCTCTTTGCTTTCCAGCCCTTGCGTCGCAAAAGTAGAAAACATGTCATCGAAGGACCAGGCGTGGCGGATCCCGGTGATGCTGCCGTCCGGCGCATAAACCAGCTCCGTCTGCATCGTTACCCAGACGTGGGGGTGCGCCTGCGCAAGACTGCCGGCGGCCAGAAAGAGCAGTGAAACAGAAAGAATGCGAAGCAGTGCGTTCATGCGTGCACACGATAGCACGGACTGCGGCGCAAAGGTGGCGTGTAACGTTATTACGGATAGCTTTCGCGTAAACGCGGCGGATCACACGCCCGCCGCACCGCCATCGGCGCGCGGGTCATGACCGCCTTCCAACGTGCCGTTGGCGTGCAGCACAACGGCTCCCGCGTGACCCATCGTGTCCGAATAGGCCTCGTCGAGCACGGCGACATCGTGGCCAGCGGACAAGAGACGATCCACAAGATTCCCGTCGAAGCGCGACTCCATCCGCAAATTGGTGTGGGTTGAGCCCCAGGTCCGCCCCAGCAGCCAACGCGGCGCATCGAGTGCCTGCTCGAGCGGCTGCCCGAATGCGATGTGACGCGTGAACACTGCCGCCTGGCTTTGCGGCTGGCCGTCGCCACCCATCGTACCGTAGGCAATGATCCGCTTGTCCTTGAGAACCGCGAGCGCGGGGTTGAGCGTATGAAACGGCCGCCGGCCAGGCGCCAGCACATTCAAAGCCTTGGGGTCGAGCGAGAAGCTCGCGCCGCGGTTTTGCATGACGATGCCTGTTGCCGGCAGTACGCATCCGGAGCCGAACTCCCAATAAAGCGACTGGATGTATGAGACGACGAGACCGCTCGAATCCGCCGCGCCCATCCAGATGGTGTCGCCCTCGCCATAAGGCGCGGGCCAGCGAGCCGCCTTCCGTGGATCGATCTTTGCCGCATCGGCATCGAGGAAGGTCGGCGAAAGATAGCGTCCGAGATCAATTGTGATTTTGTCCGGATCAGTGATGACCCGATCACGCACGCGAAAGGCGCGCTTGGTCGCTTCGACAATGCCATGAACATGTTCGAAGCTTTCGGCCCGACTGACACGAAGACGTTCAAACAGCGCGAGAATAGTCAGCGACGCCAATCCTTGCGTCGGGGGCGGAGAATTGTAGAGCGTCCCTAGCTGCGTCGGAACGCTGAGCGGCTCATCCACAATCGCACGATAGTTTTCCAGGTCGGCACGCGTGACCGGGCTGCCGATGCGCTCAAGATCGGCCGCAATCTCGCGTCCGATGTCGCCCCGGTAAAAATCATCAAGCCCGGCACGGCTAAGCTGCTCAAGCGTCGCGGCAAACGCTGCCTGCTTAAGCCGCGCACCGGCCTTGGGGACTTTTCCATCAAGCAAAAATGCACTCTTGAAGCCGACGGCCTTGGCCATCTCCGGAAGCTTCTCGGCTGTCAGCCGCGCCTGGCTGCGCGTCACAACATATCCGCCGCTCGCGTGCTTGATGGCGGGTGTAAACAGCAAATCGAGCGGCATCTTGCCGCCGTGCGCTTTGGCAGCGTCCGCAGCGAGCATCCACGCGGCGGCGGCGCCTGGCACCGTCAGCGCGGCGAGCGGCCCGCGTGCCGGAATTTCATCGTAGCCCGCCTCACGATAGAGTCGCGGTGTCGCCTTGGCGCCCGCGCGGCCCGCGCCCATCAGCGCGCGCACACGTCCGGACGGTTCGCGCACCAGCCAGAAGCCGTCGCCGCCAATGTGATTCATGTGCGGATAGACCGCCGCAATGGACGCAGCCATCGCGATCATCGCCTCGATGGCATTGCCACCTTCGGCAAGGATCGCGCGCCCGTCCTCGACGGCGGCCGCATGGGGCGCGGCCACAACACCACGGCGATGGCCCGCGCTGTGCACGGTCATTCAGCCTCCCCAAGTTTCAACATGCGGAAACGGTTGGATTTTCGCCCGCCGCCGACAGACCTGTCGTGCCTTTTAGTGGGCCGTGAACCATATGGCGAGTCAGGCCGACAAACATGTGAGGGCGCACATGCCGGCCCGGACCTGACAGACGGAGGGTGCCATGAAAAAAGAAAGAATCGTCGAAGCTCTTTTCGATGTCCTTATCGTGACCCTGATCTGCGTCCACCTGTTTTCGGGCAAGCCTGCATTTGACACCAAGCCCGCTCCACCTTCGCCAGCCACTGTAATCCTCAACGCGAGCTAGCGGTGGCTTCAACGAGCCCACGCTTTTTCAGCAGAGCATCAACGGTCGGCAGCCGGCCCCGGAAGGCCTTGTAGGCATCCGCAGGATCGCGCCGGTTCCCTGCGCTGTAGACGTAGTCGTACAGGCGCTTCGCCATTGCCGGATCGAACGCGTTGCCGGTTTCCTCGAATGCCGCGAATGCGTCGGCATCGAGAACCTCCGACCACATATATGAGTAGTAGCCGGCGGCATAGCCGCCGCCCGAGAACACGTGCTGAAAATGCGGAAGCCGATGACGCATCACGATCTCCGGCGGCATCGCGATCCGCTCGAGATCCTTGCGCTCGAACGCCGCGACATCGATCGCAGCCGCATCCGGCAACGAATGCAAGTCGAGGTCGACCAGTGCGCAGGCCGTGTATTCGATCGTGGCGAAGCCCTGATTGAAAGTGCGTGTCGCCAGCAGCCTGTCGAGCAAGGCTTTCGGCATCGGCTGACCTGTGCTTGCGTGCAATGCATATTTTTGCAGGAGTTCGGGCACCTCCAGCCAATGCTCGTAGAGTTGGGAAGGTAGTTCGACGAAATCGCTGGGCACGGCAGTGCCGGCGAGAAGAGGATAGGTGACGTCGGACAACATCCCATGCAACGCGTGACCGAATTCGTGGAAGAGCGTGTGCGCATCGTCGAACGACAGCAGCGCCGGCTCGCCGGCCGCCGGCTTCGTAAAATTGCAGACATTGATAACGATCGGCCGAACGTCAGCCGTGAGTTTTTCCTGGTCGCGCAGCGCCGTCATCCAAGCGCCGCTGTGCTTGGATGGTCGGGCGAAGTAATCTCCGATAAATAATGCGACATGTCGGCCCTGAGCGTCCGTCACATTCCAGGCGCGGGCGTCCGGATGATAAAGATCCGCATCGACGCGCGTGAAGGAAAGTCCGAACAACCGGCGGGCGGCCTCGAATGCGGCCTCAATCATTTTCTCAAGCTGGAAGTGCGGCTTGATCTCCGCCTCGTCGAGATCGTAACGCGCTTTGCGGAGCTTTTCCGCGTAGTAGCGCCAGTCGTGCGGGGCGAGCGCGAAGTTTCCGCCTTCTTCGGAGATCATCGCCTGCAACGCGTCACGCTCGGCGGAGGCCTTTGTGAGCGCCCTGCCCCAGACTTCATCGAGCAGCTTGCGGACGGCCTGCGGCGTCTTGGCCATCTGATCATCGAGACGATAGTCGGCAAAGGTTGCGAAGCCGAGCAACTTTGCGCGTTCCCCGCGCAGCGCCACCATTTCAGCGATCAGGGCGCGGTTGTCGGTTGCCCCGCCGTTTTCTCCGCGCGAGACCCAGGCCTGGAACGCCCTTTCACGCAGATCGCGCCGTGCCGAAAACTGCAGGAAGGTCTCCACGGACGATCGCGCCAGCGTAATTACGTATTTGCCCGAGTGGCCGCGCTCATCGGCTGCGGTACGCGCGGCCGCCCGAGCAAAGTCCGGCAACCCGTCGAGGTCGCTCTTTTCGATGACCATCACGAAAGATTTCTCGTCCGAGAGGACATTCTGGCCAAATTGCGTGCCGATACTTGCCAGACGCTCGTTGATCGCCGCGAGGCGATCCTGCGCCTTCTTCTCCAGCGCCGCGCCCGACCGCACGAAGCGCGTGTGATAACGTTCCAGCACGCGGGCCTGCTCGGCGTCGAGCGAAAGCAAATCGCGCCTGTCATAGAGACCGGCAATCCGGGAATACAGCGCGCGATTCAGATAAAGCGCGTTGCTATGGCGCGCCAACAGCGGCGAGATGTCCCGCTCGATAGCTTCGATTTCGTCCGACGTATGGGCGCCGGCCAGCACAAAAAACACGCTCGCTACGCGTTCGAGGCCACGGCCACTTCGCTCAAGCGCACCAATCGTATTCTCGAAGTCCGCAGGCGCCGGATTTTCGGCGATAGCGTCGATTTCGGCACGGTGAGCAGCCAATGCGCGATCGAACGCAGGACGGAAATGGCCGGGTTTGATCGCCTCGAATGGCGGGAGCTCAAGCGTTCCGGCCCATTCGGATAAAAGCGGATTCTGCACTTCGGTTGACGGCATTCGCGGACGTTTCACCTGGCGTATGAAGGCCCGTTGGCTTCGGGCGCGACCGAAACAGGGCGGGGAATCGAACCGCGAGCTAGGTACCGGCGCACTTTTTGACGAAGTTCCGCCTGTTGCGCATCCGGAGCTTCTGTTCGTTTGCCTGCCTGTTGCACTCGGCTCGCTTGGCGGCCTGCTGCTCCAGTTGCTCGCGCCTTTCCCGATTCCTAACTTTTTGAATCTCGACCCACTCTTCCGCTGCGATCCCGCGCCTGATCCGGCGTTGCTCGGCCGCTTCTTTTCTCCCCGTGGCCCTTCGCTCACCCTGCCGTTCTGCCATGCATGTCCGCACGAATTCAGCCAGATTCCGCCTGAGGATGTCTTTATGCTCCGCCTGCCGGAGGCATTCTTGCTCATCCTGTCTGCGCAAGACCCGCTTGTCCGCCCGGGTCAAATCGGTTTGCGCAACAGCTGCATCGCCTGCGAAAACGAGCGCTGCTAGCGGAATTGCAAAAGGAGCCATCGAGCGGGGCATCGTCGGACCTCAATATTTCTTTCCACGATGACACGTTAGCAGACGCCTTGCCACGACTGTAGCCGGTACATCAGCCACGCAACGCTCTCAATGCGTTGAAGATCACGGCAACGTCGATCACCTCCTGAATCACAGCTCCTTCGGCCGGCACCAGAAGCCCGAACGAGGCGGCTACCATGGCGAGCGCCGACAGGCCTATGCCGGCGATCACGCTCTGCAAGGCGATCAGGCGCGACCGCCGCGCGATTCTGATTGCCGGCAAAATGCGGTCGAGCTGGTCCACCAGCAGCACCACATCGGCAGCCTGGGCAGAAGCGGCAGCGCCTTTTGCCCCCATCGCCACGCCGACGTCCGCAGCAGCAAGCGCCGGCGCATCATTCACCCCATCGCCGATCATCATCACCGGACCGTTTTTGCGCTCCGCCAAAACCACCAGGATCTTCTGGTCGGGCGTCAACTCGGATCGCACGAGATCGAGGGACAACCCGCTCGCGACGAAACTGGCGACCTCATGCCGGTCGCCGGTCGCCAGGACAATCCGCTCAATGCCCATGGCGCGCAGTTCGCTGAGCATCGCCGTCGTACCGGCACGGACTTCGTCCGCAAGGATCAGCACACCGGCCAATCGTCCGTCGATGCCCACCGCAACGGCCAGGGCGCCGGGCGGACGATCCTGCGGCAGCGTCGAGGCGTCGCTTCTGGCGATCTTGCCTGCGAGAAAACGAAGGCCCCCAACGGCGACGCTGCGGCCGTCGACACGGCCCACGACGCCCTCGCCGGGAGTTTCCACAACATCGGTGGGCACCGCCAGCTGCAGCCCCTTGTTGCGGGCCTCGTCGACGAGCGTTTGCGCGATCACGTGTTTCGATGCCTGATCGAGGGAGGCCGCGATCCGCAAAACTTCGTTCGCGGAGACGCCGGCATCCACATGCATAGCAATAAGTTTTGCCTGGCCGATCGTGAGTGTTCCGGTCTTGTCGATGACAACCGTGCGGACCCGCGCAAGGGTTTCGATGGCCTTACCGCCCTTGATCAGGATGCCGAACTTGGCGGCGCGCGAAAGACCCGAAATGATGGCAACCGGCACCGCCAGGATCAGGGGACAAGGCGTTGCCACCACCAGCACCGCAACTGCCCGGATCGGGTCACCGCTAAACCACCAGGCGGCGCCGGCAAGCACCACGGTGAGCACCAGAAAGACGAGCGCGTAACGGTCGGCCAGACGCGACATCGGCGCCCGCGACCGCTGAGCATCTTCGACCAGCCTGACGATCCCGGCATAGGTGCTCTCGGCCGCAGGCCGGGTCGCAATCATCTCGAACGCTTCGCCGGCATTCGTGGAGCCGCTGAGGACGGGCTCGCCTGGCATCGCCGTGACCGGGAGCGATTCGCCCGTCAGAGCGGACTGGTCGAGCACGCCGACACCCTCGGCCACGGTGCCATCGACCGGGACCACATCTCCCCGTCGTATCAGCAGCCGTTCTCCGGGCGAGACGACGTCGACGGCAACCTCCTCAAGCTGCCCATCGTGGTGGCGGATCGCCGTGCGCGGCACCCGCGACAGCAGCGCTGTCATCTCCCGCCGCGCCGTTTTTTCCGCATAGGCCTCGAGATACTGCCCCCCGGCATACATCAGCGCGACGATGGCCGCCGCCAGGTTCTCGCCGAAGGTCAGCGCCGCGGCCATCGAAAGTCCGGCGACGATGTCAAGCCCGACCTCGCCTCGCCGCAGACTGGTCACAATTTCGACCAGCAACGCGAGCAACACCGGCAATGTCGCTGCCACCCACACGGCGGCCGCGCCAGCGTCCCGCCCGGCGACCTTTGCGATGATGCCCGCCAGCAAACCGAGCGCGGCGAGACCGGCGAGGTAGGGCCGGACAACCTTGAGCGCTGTGACAGTGTCCATGCGTTAACTAATAACCAAGCGGCCGCCGCCGCCATGAGCAAAATCAAATCCGGTCCGGGGTCGGACCGGCGCTATGGACTTGATTCGGCGGCCGGATTCGAGGACATTGCCGCCCCGTAACGGAGGCCCCATGGCCCAGAACCGGCGCATCGTCTGGCTCAACGTCATCACGGTGATCAGTGCCGCCATCCTGATCGGCGCCGAGGTGTTCGGCGCGGCCTTCGCCGGCTCGTGGGCGATCGCCACCTTGTTCGATCTCGGCGGCGTCGGAGCGCGCGTGCTCGACGTGGTGTTCGTGCTCTGCGGCCTTGCCGTGATGGCGCAGTTCATCCGCGCCGCGCACCGCATCGAGCCGTTCACCGCTCACGATTGAGCGCAGCACGTCACGCTCCGAAAGAAAAAGTTAAGAAAGTTTTTTGATGCGGCGAACTAATTCGCTTGCATGTGTCACCAAAATTACTTATTTCGGTAATGCCCAATTTCGCACGTGCCTGTGGCCGTGTGTCGGTCGGTAGGTAGCGGGACAAGAGGCCCGCCAGCCGCCTGGAGAGAAAAGCCAAAACTCTCCAAGAAATCTGACCGGCAGCTGGAGGCGAAACCAGCACACTCTGCTCTCAGCAGGGGACGCGGCTTAAAGCAACGACGATCGGGCTTCCTTGGTCTCTGCCGGCCTCCACCACCGGCGCGGGTCACCGAAGAGGCTTGTTCATCTTTGCCGGCCGTGCGGACGGGGATCCCCCATCCAATCCAAGGCAGCATGAGCGGGAGATGATGTGTGTAGCGTTGGCGCGTCCCCATCGCGCGCAGACGCTTGCCATCGTTTACCGCAGCATTCGGAGCTTGATGGCTCCGTCAGCCGTGGGGAATAGCGCCAATGACCGAGCGCATTCGCGAGTTTCTACGTAAGCGTAATGACGAAGGCCCTTGCCTCGTCGTCGACCTCGACGTGGTTCGCGACAACTACAATGCCTTTGCGAAGGCCTTGCCCGATACGCGTGTATTCTATGCCGTGAAGGCCAATCCGGCGCCGGAGGTTCTGGCGCTGTTGGCCAAGCTTGGCTCCTGCTTCGATACCGCCTCGATCCCTGAGATCGAGATGGTGCTGGCAGCGGGTGCCACGCCGGACCGCATCAGCTATGGCAACACCATTAAGAAGGAGCGCGACGTCGCGCGCGCCTATGCTCTGGGCGTCCGGCTTTATGCGGTCGATTGCAAGGCCGAAGTCGAGAAGATTGCCCGGGCGGCGCCTGGCAGCCGCGTCTTCTGCCGCATCCTGTCCGACTGTGTCGGGGCGGATTGGCCCTTGTCACGCAAGTTCGGCTGCGAACCTGCAATGGCCGCAGACGTGCTCGAGCATGCCCTCAAGGCAGGCCTCGATCCGTGCGGCGTGTCATTCCATGTGGGTTCCCAGCAGCGCAACCAGCACGCCTGGGACCGCGCTCTCGCGTCGACGGCCGCCGTATTCAAGGAATGCGGCGAGCGCGGCATGAACCTGACAATGGTCAACCTGGGCGGCGGCTTTCCGACCAAATACCTGAAGAACGTGCCTTCCGTAAAAACCTATGGAAACGCGATCTTCAAGGCGCTGCGTAAGCATTTCGGCAACCGGATTCCGGAAACCATTATCGAGCCGGGTCGCGGCCTGGTCGGCAATGCCGGCACCATTGAAGCCGAAGTTGTCCTCGTCTCGAAGAAGAGCGAGGAGGACGACGTCCGCTGGGTCTACCTCGACATCGGCAAATTCGGCGGTCTCGCCGAAACCATGGACGAGTCGATCCGCTACCCGATCCGCACCCCGCGGGACGGCGACGCGCTGGCGCCATGCGTGCTGGCGGGACCAACCTGCGACTCGGCCGACGTGCTGTACGAGAAGGAGCCCTACATGCTCCCGGTCAGCCTCGAGATCGGTGACAAGGTGCTGATCGAGGGGGCTGGCGCCTATACGGCGACCTACTCCTCGGTGGCGTTCAACG